>MDSP01000025.1_pt1 | contig 35715 bp, 34 predicted proteins | sample 1005811 | NCBI WGS metagenome assembly MDSP01 (sample SAMN05526596, study PRJNA338239) | gut metagenome | isolation source: stomach gut content | host: Naso elegans | place: Saudi Arabia: Red Sea | collected 2011-04
TAATAAATACATAGCACGAAACCCCTGCCATAAATAATACATACGGGAACAAGAAATTAATTATCTCAAAACTAAACTCAAATTCCATTACTACAAATAAAATTATTGTTCCAATCAGACACAATACAGCTCTGTCTAAATTATGTATATACGTTGCTGGTTCTGTTTTTAAAAACATTTCTATTAAACTTGCTGCCATTGTGGAAAATGTAAATAATATACAAAACAACATAAATACCTTTCGTGGATTTAAAACCTTTCTCATACTAACTAGCCCTCCTCTATTGTTCATTATACTTTTGTCTTAAAGATGTATTTTATTGATGTGCCTTCTCTAAAGCAACACCAATCGCTTCTATTGTTTTATCTAATTGCTCCTTTGTATGCTCTGTTGATAAAAACATTGCTTCAAATTGTGATGGTCCAATTAGAATTCCTTGCTCTAATAAAAACTTGAAATACTTATTAAAAATATCTATTTTACTAGTATTAGCATCTTCAAAATTATTTACCTGTTGCTCCGTAAAAAATAAGCAAACTAATGAAGACTCTCTATTTACAGTATATTTTAAATTAAGCTCCCTCAAATTTTTATAAATCCCTTCTTGTAAATATCGTGCTTTTTCATCTAAATCACAATAAATTTTAGGATTATTTTTTAAATATAACAATTGATTTTTTCCCATATGCATGGCTAAAGAGTTTCCTGATAACGTTCCTGCCTGATAAACTCCACCTAATGGCGCTACTATATCCATCAAATTTTTCTTTCCACCATATGCTCCAACAGGCATACCACCACCTATAATTTTTCCAAAACAAATCATATCTGGCTCAACTCCAAAATAACTGCCTCCAAAAGATGTTCTAAACCCTGTAATTACTTCATCAAAAATTAAAATTGTATTTTGGCTTGTTGTCAAAGTTCTTATAGCTGTTAAAAACTCTTTAGTTGCAGGTACTACACCCATATTTGCTCCTATAGGCTCAACTATTACACAAGCAATTTCATTTTGATATTGCTCAAAAATTTTTATCAACTCATTAACATCATTATATTTACAAACAATTGTATCTTTTACAATATCATCTGGCACACCTAAACTTGTTGGCACTCCATAAGTTATTGCTCCAGAACCTGCTTTTACTAATAATGCATCGCTATGACCATGGTAACAACCCTCAAATTTTAAGATTTTAGTTCGATTGGTAAAACCACGAGCCACACGAATAGTACTCATAGTTGCTTCTGTTCCTGAATTTACCATTCTAACTTTATCTATACAACTATAAGCCTCTACTATAATTTGCGCCATATCAATTTCTACTTCTGTTGGTCCTCCATAGCTTGTACCCCTTGATAATACATCATTTATACCTTCTAGCACAGCAGGATTACTATGCCCCAAAATTAGTGGTCCAAAAGAGCAAATATAATCTATATACTGATTGTTATCAACATCTTCAATTATACTCCCCTGCGCTTTTTTTATAAAAATAGGACTGCACCCTACAGATTGAAACGCTCTAATCGGGCTATTTACTCCAGCAGGGATATATTGATTAGCCTTTTCAAATAACTGATTTGATTTATTCATTATATATTCTTGCCAAGTTTTCATTTTTCCAACTGGCAACCCTCCCTTTTTTTAGATTTTTGAAGAAATATTTATAGGCCTTTTATTATTATTTAGTTCTATTATATCAGTTTTTGTAATAATAGTATAGATTAACATTTCTATTTACAACAAAATCCTACAAACATTTCTTCAACTTTGTTGATAAATAAAGAAAAACCGAGTAAGATTAATTTTACCTTACCCAGTTTTTATTTAAAATTTGCTTCTTTTAATAACAATAATTTTTTCACCAGGGTGAAGTTGATAATTTTCATCAATTTCATTTACTTCAACTATATCAGCAACAGTAGTGTTGAATTTCTTTGCAATATCCCATAAATTTTCTCCAGCTTTTACAGTATAAACTGTAATACTTGGGTATGCAGCAAGGTCTTCTTTAGAAATATCACTAAATTCTATTTCTTCTATTACATTAAGTTGCTCTGTTTGATAGATGTTAATTATATAATCTAATACATATTCTAAACTCAAACTCTCTCTGTTTACTCCAAGTACCTGAATATCTTTTGGTAAAACTTTAACGTCAACATTTACTTTAGTTTCATCGCAATTTGGAGTAACATCAGTTTGGAAAGGTATTACATCTATATAATTTACAATTTTGTTATTACTTTCAGTATCTGTATATAAGATATTGATTTCTAAAGTTCCTTCTATTGTTAGCTTGTCATTAACAAACTCTTTCTCATCAATAGTTGGAGTAATTTCTACGCTATAAACTTGATGAATGTCTGGGTCTAAGCCGTCAACTGTAATAACTTCCTTTTTTGGTGAGCTAATATTCTCTTTGAAAATAAGGTTCATATATTTCTCAATTTTATCTTTTTTCTCAACCTTTTTTCCTGGGCAATAAATATCATCAACTACTTCATTTTTTTCACTATTATAAGTTGTATATCTTGCCGTAATAATACACTCAACCTCAATTATTCGGTCTTCACCATCATAATCAGGATTTACTTGCACGTATGTAGGTACAACTTCTAAATTGCAATCCCAATACATCTCATCTTCCATTTTCATCAAATCAACTGATCCTGCAAAAGGAATTTTGTGCGAAATTACTGTTAAGTCATTTACATCATCAGATGCCTGATAAAGCGTTGAAACTTCAACCATTCCATTAAAAATCAACTCTTCATTAGTACGTTTTATTTGATCTTCGCTAATAGAAGTCATGATTTTTAAAATATCACCAATTGGAGATTTTCCTTGTGGCACAGATAACTCATCTTTTACAATAATTTTTTCTTCCTTAACTGGCAACATATTAATAATATCTACCAATCTAGTTTTTTTCTGAACTGGTGCATCAGTTTCAACATCAGAAACCATAGCAACTTCTTTTAATCTGGTAGCACTAACACTAAGCTGAATTATAGACTTAACATTAATTTTGCGTTCATTTAAAACATTCCAATGCATATGCTCAATATCATAAGTAAAATCAATACGTTGGTCAGCATCAATCCCATCAACAATTATAAAATCATCAAGTGGAATACTACCTTTCATTTTACTAATTCCAGCTGTTGCGCTCTCTGGAGTATATAAGATTGTTACTTCAACTTGCCCCTTATAAACAATACGATTTTGCTGAATTTCAACTTGATCCATTCTTACCTTTCCATCTAAGTATAATACTTTCTGGACATCTGGCTTTCCATCTGGAACAATAATATCGCGCTCTTTTACAATTTGCGAAGTTTCTTTACTACTAAGTTCAGTTACATCTATCAATTTTTTAACGAGTTCTAAAGACATTTATAGTTTCCTCCCATTCCTACACTTCTATAAATTGTATGTTTGTACCTCGTCTAAATATGCCATATGTTTATAAAAAGCTTGACCAAAGTTTATTACATTTTTGTTGCAAGGTATTTTGCAAAATAAGTAATAATCATTGTTGCTCCTGCACGCTTAATCGAAAGGATTGTTTCATAAATAATTTGCTCACTAACAACCCCATTATCAACAGCCATTTTCAACATTGCATATTCACCACTAACATTATATGCAACAATTGGAATATTAAAATTATCTTTTGCTCTTTGGATAATATCTAAATATGAAAGTGCTGGTTTTATTATAATCAAATCTGCCCCTTCTTCAATATCCAACTTAATCTCTCGTATTGCTTCATCAGAATTTGCACTATCCATTTGATAAGTTTTTCTATCTCCAAATGCAGGGCTAGAAGAAACAGCCTCTCTAAATGGACCATAATAATTAGAAGAATATTTTGCACTATAAGGCATAATCGGAATATCCATAAAATTATTATTATCTAATACTTTTCTAATATAATCTACTCTTCCGTCCATCATATCAGAAGGGGCAACCATATCAGCACCACTTATTGCATGGCTAAGAGCAACCTCTCCTAGAGATACCAATGTTTTATCATTATCAACAATTCCCGAATTATCCAAAATCCCACAATGCCCATGACTAGTATATTGGCACAAACAAACATCAGTAATTACGTATAATTCTGGAGCTACACGCTTAATTTCCTTGATGGCTTTTTGGATAATTCCCATCTTAGAGCTAGCCTCTTTACCAAAATCATCTTTTCGATTAGGCACTCCAAATAATATAACTGATGTAAGTCCAAGGGCTATAATTTCCTTAACTTCTTCTTCTAATTTATCAATTGAAAAATGATATATCCCTTTTAATGAAGGAATTTCAGATTTAATTCCACTTCCCTCAACAACAAAAATTGGACAAATCAAATCTGTAATACATAATCTTGTTTCTCTTACCATATCTCTAATTTGAGCATTTCGTCTTAATCTTCTTGGTCTATTTACCATAACTTTTTCTCCTTAAACTTGTTCTATAATACAATTTATCATGTCTTCAATTGTAGAGTTTTTAGCTTGAATAGGAGTTTCTAAATTATAACTTTGTATAGTCTTTGTAGTTGTATCACCAATTGAAACTAATTTTATTTTTGCTAAATGACCTAAATTTTGTTCACCTAATAAAGAAATAAAATTTTTAACAGTTGAGGAGCTTGTAAAAGTAATATAATCAATATCTTTTTCCAAAATGATATTTAATAATTCCTCTTTAGAGCTATAATCAATTTTTGTTTCATAAACTGGAATAACATCTATTAAACAACCTAATTTTTCTAACTCTGTTTGTATTGTACTTGTGGGATTTTTGGCAGTTGGAAACAAAATTTTATCTGTTTTTTTGAGGCTAGTAGCTAGCTCATTACACAAACTTTTTGCACTAAAATTTTTGGGCATAATATCAGCACAAATTCCATAACCTTCTAAAACCTTTTTTGTATTATCGCCAACAACTACAACTTTTAAACAGCTTAAATATCTACAATCTAAATTTTTTTCAAATAACCTCGCAAAAAATATATCAACAGCATTTTGACTTGTGAAAATTATATAATTATAATCCAATAAATTAGTAATTGAGTTATCTAATTCCATATTATTTTCTATTTTTTGTATAACTATTGTCGGTGCTTGTAAAACATTTGCCCCTAAATTTTGTAACTGTTGTACCAAATTGCTAGAATTCACTCTTGAACGTGTAACTACTATAGTTTTCCCAAACAAAGGACGCTTTTCAAAAAAGTTTAGTTGCTCCCTCAACCTAACAACTTCCCCCACCACAATTATACTTGGCGAACGAGTTTCTTCCTTATAAATAGTATCCAAAGTACCTACAATAACTTTTTGATTTGGTAATGTCGCACAATAAATTACAGCTACTGGTGTAACTTTTGCCATGCCATTTGAAATTAAATTGATACAAATAGTTTTTAAATTAGCAACCCCCATCAAAAATACAAGCGTCCCACCAACATTTGCTATAGCTTCCCAATTTAATTCACAAGCTCCAGCTTTTAAATGCCCAGTAATTACATGAAATGAAGAAGAATAATCTCTATGAGTCAGAGGAATTCCTGCATACATAGGGCCTGCCAGTGCTGAACTAACCCCAGAAACTACCTCAAAATCTATATTATTTTTGATAAGAAATTGAGCTTCTTCTGCTCCTCTCCCAAAAACATAGGGGTCCCCACCCTTTAATCGAACTACAAATTTACCCTCTTTTGCCTTTTTAACAAGCAACAAATTAATTTCATCTTGAGTTAATGTATGATTGTTTGCAACTTTACCAACATAAATAGTTTCACAACCAAATTTAGCTTCCAACAAAATCTCTCTATTTACCAAATTATCATATACAATTACATCTGCTGTTTGTATATATTTTAAACTATTTAACGTTAATAGTCCATAATTTCCAGCACCTGCACCAACTAAATATACTTTTCCTATCATTTTTAGAACTCCTTTAATATAAGTTTCGCCAAGCACTTTCCTAATTTGTCAGCTTCTTCCAAATCATAAACTTTATCCGAAAAATTTTTTCTAACTAACTTATTTTCATTTCCTAAAAGACCCGTTAAATTTAAAATACCATCTTTATAATGAGCTGTTGCACCTATTGGAATATTGCAATTCCCCTTTATCTCTCTCAAAAAAGCACGTTCGGCACATACTTCCAAATTATCTATCTCATTTTTAATAGGCGTTATAACCTGATAAAGTTGATGGTCATCTTGTCTAATTTGAATACCCAATGCCCCTTGTGCAGGTGCTGGAATTACTAAGTTTTCTGGCAAATAAAAACTTATTTTATCTTCCAACTTTATTCTCCTTAGTCCAGCACTAGCTAACACTATCCCATCTAAATTTTGCTCATACATTTTTTTAATTCTCGTATCAATATTTCCTCTAATCGGTACTATTTGAAAATCTTCTCGAACCTCCAACAGTTGAGCTTTTCTGCGTTTACTACCAGTTGCAATAACAGCATTTTTCTTAATTTGAGATAAATCATTTATTGCTCCTTGCCTCAAAATTAATATATCTTGTCTATTTTCTCTTTTTGGAATTGGAGTAAAAATTAAGCCTTTAGTTAATTCACTCGGCATATCTTTTAAGCTATGGATTGCAATATCAATACTTTTATTTAAAAGTTGCTCCTCAATTTCTTTAACAAATATCCCTTTATCACCTATTTTATGTAGGGCTATATTTTGGATTAAATCTCCTTTAGTCTGAATAACTTTAATTTCAAATTGACAGTCCACATTAAATTTTTGAAGCTCAGAAATTACCCAATTAGTTTGGGCCAAAGCTAACTTACTACCTCTAGTTCCTACTACAATTTGCATAAAAAATCCTTTCTATATCTCAAATAATTCTTTAATAATATCCAAATATTGTTGTTGCTTATTATTATATAACAAAATAAAAACTCCTTAATATTCAATGGCGTATCAAATGATAATAACAAATTATAAATAAATTCTAAGTTTTCTTGGATATCTTCACTGCAAAAATAAATTTCTGTTCTATTGCATGTACATAAAATTACTACCTCATTTATACCATAATCCAATGTTTGATTTGTAATATCTATTTTTTTATCAGTAAAAGAAAATTTTTCTCTTATATAAATTGGCGCTGTTGTATGATTTAGCCCAATTACCCCTATTTGCATAAGCCCATATCTCCTTCTAGTAAGCTCTATTATACACTAATTATTTGATATTCAAATAACAATACGACAAAAATGTAACATCATCACGATTTTTCAAATTAGACTTAGAAAGAAAAATCCAAAAACCCTAGATTTATTTATCTCATATGAAATTTCCAAATGAATAATTTGCCGTTATACCTTGAATTTATTTGGTTTAGTATATACTATTTATTCTATAGTATATGTAAAGGAATGGTATAATATGGACTTACTAGAAAAAGGAGCAGTTCTTCAGAGGGATAAGAAAACTTATGCAATTGCTCCACATTTAACAGGTGGATTAATTACACCAAATCAACTTAGAACTATTGCTGATGTGGCTGAGAAATATAATGTTCAAGCTCTAAAATTAACAGGAGCGCAAAGGCTTGCAATCGTTGGAATTAAAGAAGAAGATATTGATAATGTGTGGGCTGATTTGGGTATGAGTCCAGGGGCTGCTATTGGTCTTTGTGTTCGTAGTGTTAAGATTTGCCCAGGAACTACATTTTGCAAAAGAGGTCTGAATAATTCTGTTGAGCTTGGTAAACAATTAGATGAAATTTATCATGCAAAAAATCTTCCAAATAAACTTAAAATTGGTGTTAGTGGTTGCCCAAATAGCTGTTCTGATAATCATATTAAAGACATTGGTTTGATTGGGACTAGTAAAGGGTGGAATTTATCTGTGGGTGGTAAAGGTGGCAAACGCCCAAGGCTTGGTGAGATTATAGTATTTAATTTACCTACCGATGATGTTTTACCTCTTGTTGAAAAAATTATTAATATATATGCTGAGAGTGCCACTAAGATGGAGCGTCTTGGAGATTATATTAATAGAGTTGGAATTGAGATGTTTAAAAATCAACTTGACCTAGCAAATTAAACTACCAAATTTTATTTATTTTTAACTAAGGTATAGGTTAATTATTCCTAGTACGCCTTAGTTTTTCTGTAAATAAATTCAAATTTAATATACATCTAAAAAATTTTGACAAAATATATTTAAATTGATTTTAAATTTATATTATATTATAATAAAAGTATGGACATAGCTACATACCACAAAGGAGATTTATTATGAATAATACACCACATGATCAGATTACATTTTCTGAATTTACGCATAAAGAAGTGGAATTAATTTTGAAAGATTTGGCAAATTATTTACAAGTTCAATTAGAAGAAAAAGGATTGCATTTAGAATTTACCTTTGAAAAATATCCGTTATATAGATTTATTACTACTCCAGAATATTTTTGTAATGAAAAATTAAAAGATGATTTTGATGAAATGTATGCTGCGTATTTGGCGGCACAAATCAAAAATTTTGGGGAAGTTACAGCTTATCTTATGACAATCAGCAAAGAGCTGATGATCATGGGATTTTATAATATTGATACTTTTAATTCAATTTTAAAAGAGGAGCAGCCTAATGTTCATTTAGATTTGTTTGTTAATGAAATGGAACAAATTGATAAAATTTTTTATGTAGCAGGCAAAGCATTTCACTATTTATTTTATTGGTTAGCCACTCATCACACTAGTTTTATCATCACACTAGTTTTAATGACGGGTCAAGACAAAGATTAGGTGCTGTTGAATCGTTTCACAAATTTATTACATCACAAATGAAATTTTCGGAAATGTTAGAAACAATGGAAATTGAGGACATTGAATTTGACGATATTCCCCCTGTTCCTAGTGACTTTTTGCCATTTGCAATTCTTGAGCAATATACTCAGCTATCAGATTTTTTATTAAATTATCTTGATGTATTTGATGAACCAGAATTTGTACGTACTAGAGAAGTCATTAGAGCTTTAATTAAGTTTTGGAATGAACTGTTTGGACTTACATCGTGGTTAATTGAACCGATTAGTAACCCTGATGGTATAAAACCTCACCCAGACTTTGTACAACAACTTATAACTTTTAGAATTGAAGTTCATACCTTATTAAAAGTACTTTCAAAAACAAATCCCAAAAAATCTAAAGGTGCATTAAATTAATAAAAGCTACTTATCTTTTGATAAATAGCTCAATTATTAAAATTATTTTTATAATTTGGGTTGAGGAATTTAACCTCTCAAAGTCTTACAAAATATAGCTAAATTTAATAGACTATTTTTATAGTCTATTTTTTTAATTAAACATAAGTTTTACTACTGGTAAAGCACAAATTCCATAAACAAAAAAACTCCATAAGATTAAACTTATAGAGCAATTTATATTTTTACAACAATTTATGCCATAGCCATATTCAATTTTCTTTGACGTAAATAAAACCAAATTACACACATCATAAACCCAAAACTTAAAATTCCATAAATCGGATAAAGCACATCTACTAGGCGCTTAAAACCTACAGCCGATAATGGTAGGGCAACTATAATGCTCATAGCAATTCCTTTTTCATATTGAATTCCCAACTTATTTTCTAATGAACGAGTTAAGCTAAAAATATTTGAAATTTGTGAAGAAAACATTTCAAGCCATATTGTAATTAGTAATCCAACTTGTAATACTGGCGTTATTTGTTGGGCTACTGCCAAAATTGGAATATCATATTTATCAACATATGTAGGATTTACAAGCATCAAAAATATAATGTAGGCACTCGTTAAAGTTAAAATCGCAGAACCTATCATTACCCCATGCAAAATTAATTTATAATCTTTCATCTCATGTGAGAGTGATACCAAAATTCCTACAATCGAAATAATATTAAACCCTGAATAAATCAAACTTGACATTATCCAATTTTCTCTTTGGTTAGGCAATGAACTAATATATGTCAAGCTTATTTGCTCACTATTATTCATGCCATATCCTACAAATATCGCAGTCATAATTACAACCAAAATCGGTACAGTAATATTATTTACCTCAAATAATCCCTGAGTTTTTCGGAGTAAACATAATACGCTAATTCCTATCATTACAGCCATTCCAACCACTTTTGGAATACCAAAATACTGATTAAGAACAGAGCCACTTCCTGCTAAAATAATTGATGTACTACTAAGTAAAAATATTGTCAACATAATATTGGTAAATATTGCTATTGGACGAGGGCAAACTAAATCAATAAATTCATTATATGAACTAACATCATATTTAATAGTAAGCTTAATTATCATATGACCTACCAAAACATACATCATAGCACAAATAAAAAGCCCCATAAAACTTTTATATCCATAAATCGCAAAAAATTGTGTCAGCTCTCTTCCAGATGAAAGCCCTGCACCTACAATACTTCCTACAAAAACCAATCCTATTTGTAATGCAACCAATTCAAACTCCCCCTTTCTTGTCCTCCTTTAAATGTATATGCTTATCCTAATAATATATGTTTTATGGAAAAAATTTTTCTTATACATAAATACAAGTTTTATAACAATGTTCGTCACCATTTGTCGAATTATACATATTATATAATTAGGTCAAGATTATTAGACCTAACAAATATTTATTTCTTATAAATTTTAAAGGGGGAATTTTTTATGTGTAACCGTTGTAACCGCCCATTCTGTGATTGTTCTTGTGGTCGCCGTGAGCCATTTTGCCTACATGATGATTTCTATTATAAATTATATGGATATGCTCCATGTGCAAAACCACCAGTTCCATTTGCAGAAGTACCAAAATGTTTTGACAAACCAAGAAAACCTTTCTTCTATGATGATGACTACTACTGGGATAGACCTTATTTCTGGCAACCTCCAATCCAAAGACCATATCCTGTAGGCCCAGCTTATGGATACCCTGGACCATATCCAATGAAACCTCCTTGCAGACCAGAACCTCCTTGCAGACCAGAGCCTCCTTGCCGTCCTGAACCTCCTTGCCGTCCTGAGCCTCCTTGCAAACCTGAACCTCCTTGTGACCGTGATGATGATTGCGATTGCGATGGTCCAGACTTCTTCCCACCAGCAAGACCATTCCCAATAGGTCCACGTCCATGTGATTGTGATGGTCCAGACTTCTTCCCACCAGCAAGACCATTCCCAATGGGTCCACGTCCATTTGATTGCGATGGTCCAGACTTCTTCCCACCAGCAAGACCATTCCCAATGGGTCCACGTCCATTTGATTGCGATGGTCCAGACTTCTTCCCACCAGCAAGACCATTCCCAATGGGTCCTGCTTATGGATACCCTGGACCATATCCAATGATGCCAGCTTTCAGACCAGAACCTCCTTGTCGTCCTGAACGTCCTTGTAGACCAGACCCATGTGATTTCGATGGCCCTCGTTTATGTAGCCCATTCAAACCATATTTCGGAAGATTTTTCTAAGAGCTAGCATATAATAAAATAAAGTTTATTCATAAAAACAAGGGAATTATTCTCTTGTTTTTTGTATATTGTGAGGTAAATATATGCCAATTAATACATCATCTTTATTAACTTCTTACAATTTGGAATGGGAAGTATCAATACAAAACACCTCGGAAGATATGGTTTTAGATATACAATTCATTAGTATGTTTTCACAAAATTTAATCTATTATCTGACTATTTTTAGGGAAAGAGGACAACTCTCATTTAAAGATTTACCTCCTGCTATTGAGCTTGGAAATTTATATCCTGAAGAAATTATTACTATGAAATTTAAGCTACAAAAGTATATTCCACTAAACGAGTTACCCTTTGAATTAAACTTTGATACAAAAAAAGATAACTAGAATATTAAATTCTAGTTATCTTTTTTATTATTCCAGTGAAATAGAATAGTAGTAATCGCCAGCAACCCATACAATTTCATTATTTCTTACAATAGGCTGAACATAATCTGATAACCTAACATTTTCAATAGTTCTAATATCAGATAAAGCTTTTCCATTTCCATCAATTTTTACATAATTCAGCGTTTGGGCTAACTCTTCTTTTGAATATTTATCATACAAAAATTCTGTCCACATTACAAAGTACTCCCCGTTTTCTAACGAAATAATTTTGGGGGCTGAACCAGTTTGAGAAGTACCTAAATAATTTCCAAGCGTAATTTCTGTAACTCGATAAGTAACTTTATCCATTAAAAATAAAATTACCTCTCTATTATAACTACTTTCTTCAAGAAAAGTTCCATTTGGCAAAATATTTCCGTAATCAATTTTATTAACTCCAACTATATAATTTCTATCAGAAATTTCAAATCCTCCGATTTGTATTCCAGTTTCATTATTTCCAATTTTGCCTCCAATATCATAAACAAAACTTTCTCTATCAAAATTTTCTCTCAAAACTATACTTCTTGGGTAGGCATCACCTAACTCCAATCTAAATAGTGAACCATTATCGTATTTTACATATTGGTCAAAAGAATGACTAGCGTTGCGAGTAGTATTTGGTTTTAAAGACATATCTTCTAAATTTATTACAAAAGTTATCCCCGATTGATGTTTAAAACCATCAGTATACACATAACCTGTTTTTCCAGTATGAATAACTAATTCATTATCCAATTGTGCAATATCCACTGTAGAACTAGTAAATGGAACAGCAACGTTAATATCAAATGTTTGAGAAGCAGTTCGTAAAATATCATTATTATTAATAGATAAATGAGAAATTTCATTAAATTTTTCATCATATTGAACAACTCTAACTACTTCTTTATGGTTATTTTGCTCAAGATTTTGCTCCCCATAAACTATATAATAAAATCCATCATCGCCTTCAAAAAATCCTCCATAAATGGAAAGGTCTGAGTGAATTTCTTTTTCCAAAACACGCTCTAAATCTTCATCAAATCCTTGAATTAAAATAGATAAATTATCTGTCCCATCTCCCATAACATCAACCACTACAAGCAAATTATTTTGCTCAAAAATTGTACGTTTTTTTGTGGTAGCAAAAGGCTCAATCGTTGACTGAATGTTAGTTACATAATCATCATGTAAATTTGTTAAAAACTTTTTGGTATACTTATTAATAGTATATTTTTCAGTTATCATATGTGAATTTTGCATATCTTCACTAACTGCAATTGCCTTTAGAGTTGTTGTATTTTCAATAAAAATAGGCTCTTCATACTTTATACTATCAATCGTTGGAGTTGTACCATCGAGAGTATAATAAATTTGTGCTTCTTCTGTTATTGTACTTAAATGCAATAATTGAGCTTCATTATATACCCCACTTTGTATACTTGTTCTAGGGGTAGTTACCTGATTTTTATCGGGAACTTCATAATATTGCACCATCATTGGTGACGTTACCATATCAAACTTTGTAGCAATTGCCTTAATTGTAGTTGGTTGTGAAATATGTATAGGCTTACCATCGTATATAATTCCGTTTTCAACAGTAGTATTGCTACCATCTAAAGTATAATAAATTATTGTATCATCAGTTTTTGTTTCCAAAGTTATAAACTGTTCCTCATCAAAACTCCCCCCCAAAACATCTGGCATAGGCATAGAAACTTGCCCAAGGTCAAAAGTTGAACTATTGTAGATGCTATTTGATGAGTTACTCAAAAATGGGTCACTCGATAATCCTTCATATCTAAAATAATTAGAAATTTGCCCATCTTCATCTAAATTATTTGCTATAACTGTGCGTCCATTAACTTTAATCCAACTGGTATCTTGAGAAAAACTTACTTTTTGTGGAGTATTCTCAAAATTTACTCCATCATATTCAATATTTGCTTCTACAATAATTAAATCCCCATTAAATGTTACTTCAGATTTAACAGTCAACTTTTGAAATTCTGTTGATTTATCCCCTTTAATTAATACACTTTTTGGTGCATTTACAATTACATTTTGTGCAGATAAACCTGTTAATAAAATTTCTTCCCCACCCTCTATGTAAAGCGTACCTTTAATCTCAACATTATCAAGATTTATAATTCCTTCTGATACCCCAGAAGTTATATATGCATCACCTTCTATAATTGTATTTTTTAAATTAATATCGCCATTTGCAATAAATAAGTTTCCTTCAACTATTTCAAATGAGTAATTTCCAGCATCTTTAATAAAAGTATTTGTTAATCTATCTAATAAAACAGCAAATTCTGCCTGAGTAATAGGTTCTTGTGGATTAATTTGCCCATCACTCCTACCTTCTATATAGCCTTTTTGCACAAAAATCTCCACTGCATCTTTTGCCCAGCTAGATACTTGGTTATCTGCTGTATCTGTTATAAAATAAGCAATTTGATTATCAGTCAAATTATAAGCTTGTGACAAAGCAAAAATCACTTCCTCTCTTGTTGCTAAATCATTCGGTCTAAAACTTGTTCCATAATCGTTCATGATATGTTGGCTAGTCACTGCATTTACTGCATTTGCGTACCACTGCACATTTTCTACATCATCATAATATTTTGATTGAGACACACTAAATCCAAATAATTTTTGTAAATACATTGCTACTTCAGCACGTGTTACATAATCATTTGGTCTAAAATTTGTGTTATTAAATTCTTCTAAAACGCCAAAACTTTGTATCTTTGTTATGCTATCTTCTGCCCAATGCGCGTCTATATTATTTTCTGTTGCATAAATTTGCATAAAATTTGTGTTGGAACTAATAGTTAACCCTAAAATTAATGCTAGTTTCCTTTTCAATTTCTTACTCATAATATATTCCTTCCTATAAATATCTAGTCTTGTCATTCTTATTTTGTGTAAAATAACCCTGTCTAAATTATAACACTTTTTGAAGAAAAAACAATTTTTATACAACTAATATGCCATTACCAATTTTATACAACCAATAATCGACATTTTATAATAATTATTATATCGACTTATTCCTAAAATAACTTTTCTCTACTCCTTATTTTACACAGAAAAATAGACTATAAAAAACATCTATAGTCTATTTTTTATTTTATTGATATAAAATAGTTATACAAAGTGGGGCCGCCAAAACTGCATGACTATTTATTGTCTGGATTACTTCTGTCCCTGCTTTAGAGCCATTTACAACTATATTCCACTCTCCAACTACTGGTAATTCGACCTCGCAAGTTATTTCATTGCTATTATAAACTACAAAAATATTTTTCCAATTATCACCATTTGCATTATCTTTTAAAACAAAACTCACTACGTTATTATCCTGACGCAAAATTTCTAGGTGCGTTCTAACTAGCTCCTCATTTGCCATTCTAAAGGCTGGGTGTTCTTTTCGTAGATTAATTAAACCTTGATAGTAGTTAAAAACTTTTATAAATTTATCTTTATTTTCCCATCTAATCATATTTATACAATCAGGACTTTTATAACTGTTATGGTCACCAAATTTTGTACGTAAAAATTCATCTCCCGCATGGATAAAAGGAATTCCCTGAGAAGTTAACACTATCGCATTTGCAAGAACACTACGTTGAACTAATTCATTTGAAAATGGATTTTCTTCATTTACAATATGATATGGTGTAGCATTTTTTACTGCTATTTCAACATCTTCACCTTCTTGGTTTGTAATAAATCCTAAATTTTCGTTTTGACCTTGAGTTTTGACTACTTTATCCCACAAATTTAAATTATCATGAGCAGTTATATAATTTATCGTTTCTGTTGGGCTTGATGAAATTGTATCAATAGAGCCTGCTACCCCTATTGCAATTTGAGGTTCTAAAAACGGTGCGCCTGTTGCAAATCCAGTTGTTTCATCATCACTACCACCCTTAATTGCCTCTCTAAAATTATCATTAAATACAGCAAAATTATTTCCTTTTTGAGTTCCTTTTATTGTTTGCAAATATTCGGGTAATGCCGACCCTCCTGCCTGCCAAGGTTCTCCATAAACAATAGTACTTGGGTTAACTTTTTGCAACGCAGAAGTCAACATTTTTATTGTATCCGTATCTATTAATCCCATTAAATCAAATCTAAACCCATCTACATGGTATTCATGTTGCCAATATAATACTGAGTCCACAATATATTTGCGTACCATTGGCCGTTCTGATGCAACTTCATTTCCACAACCAGAACCATTTGTAAAATATCCATCATCATTTGTACGGAAATAATATTCAGGTGCAATTTTTCCAAATGCATGGTCAAAAATACTAAATGTGTGATTATAAACTACATCTAAAATTACTCTTAATCCATGCTCATGAATTGCCTTTACCATCTCCTTAAACTCTGTAATACGAGCGGTTGGCTCTAATGGATTAGTTGAGTAACTCCCTTCTGGTACATTATAATTTTGTGGGTCATACCCCCAGTTATATTTGCGACCTTTATAAGTATCATCAGTTATTCGAGTTTCATCTATTACATCAAAATCATAAGATGGAAGTAGATGAATATCTGTAATTCCTAGCTCCTTAATATGAGGAAGACCTACAGTATTTCCTTCTTTAGTCGTTAGTTGTACTTCTGTAAAAGCTTTAAAAGTTCCATTATTTTCAAACGCAATATTTTTATCCATAGACATATCTCTAATATGGAGTTCATAAATAATAGCGTCTGTTGGCGATTTTTGCGCTATAAATTTATCGTTATCCCAGTTTTTTGGGTTAGTTTTTTGTAAATTAACAATAGCTGTTCGCTTACCATTTACAGAAACAGCCGTAGCATAGGGGTCTACCGTTATAGTTTGAGAGTTGTCTGCAAAAGTTAATTCATACATATAAAATTTACCTTCTAAATCACTCTCTAAAGTTGCTTTGTACTCTCCATTTTCTCCTGCAATCATTAAATGTTTAGTTGGAATTTCAGCATCTTCAGCAGTGTTATAAATTAGTAAATCAACTTTGGTAGCTGTTGGAGCCCACAAAATAAATTCGCTCTTTTCAATAGAGTAACCGTTTCCAAGTTTACCCTCATAAGTATATTCATTTAAAATATTTCTCATTCTTACAGAAATTGAGTCTGCTCCTCTAATCCCTACTTCATAATTCTTTTTTGGATCAATAGTTGCACCTTTTAATGTAAGTTTGTAATGACAATCATATACCACTTCTGCAAAAAACTTAAAAAAAGTTTTATCTTGCTTAATAAAAAAGTTTTGTACTTCATCAATATTTTCTTTTGTGGCTACAAAGATTTCCACTGACGACTCTGCAAATGCATTTTGTAATCTTCTTTCATTCATATTACTTATCCCCCTTAAAATAAAACTTTTTCTAACGACTTCTATCTATGATTTTTTATTGCAGTTGCCATATGTTTATCTTTTCCACAAATATGATCGATAATCCATTCCACAATGAATTGTAAAATTTCTCTAATGGTTGCATCATCAACATCTAAATTGGCATCTTGCACAATATCTTCTATTTTTTCTAAAAACTGCTCGTGTTCTCTTCTATGCTTTTCATAGTCATGATAAGCAATTTGTTTCATAAGTTTTTCTTCTGTTGCAAAGTGTACCGTTGCATACAAAACTAACTCATCTAAAATATCATGAACCTCTTCGTACTTATCATCATTATCTCTATCCAATGAAGCTTTGGCCTTTCTGGCTATTTCAAAAAGTTTTTTGTGCTGCTTATCAATAACAGAAAACCCAACTTTGTACTTATCACTCCATTTAATAATCATTTACTTACTCCTTTCAAAATTTTCATCATGTCAATAGTTAAAGTTTAACCTAAATATATTCGTTAATTTTATTATGTAATAAATTCTCAAAAATTTCAACCAATATGCCCTAAAAAATTTTATTTATCCTAAAATTAAACAAGCCAAGTTAGCCCTCTTTCCTAACCTGACCTATAAACTTTATTTGTTAAACTCAATTATTGCCTCTGCCATTAATTTATCTTTTTCACAAATATGTTCCATAATCCAATCTACTACAAATTCCAAAATTTCTTTTAACATATTATCATCAAAATTTGTGGCTAACGCATTAACTCTTTCTGTTGCCTTTAACAGAAATTGTTTATGTTGCTCCTTATGCTGTTCATAAAACTCATAAGAAATTTGCTCCATAAAATCCTCTTCAGTTTTAAAATGAGATTCAGCATATGCATAAAGCTCATTTAAAATTACATAAATATTCTCTTCCTTACTCTCATCTGGCTCTCTTAAAGCTAATGTTGCCTGATTTGCAATGTTAAACAATTGCTCATGTTGCTTATCAATAGCAGGCACACCCACCTTATACTTATCATTCCATTTAAGTAACATTTTATCGATATCCTCTCTAGTAAAATTTTATTATCATATATAATATCGTAAATTTATAAGTTTTTATTCATATTTCTTATAGTAATTCCCATATCTTTATCATTTCCATAAATATGCCCAATTAGCCATTCCACCAAAATATTCAAAATTTTTCTTAGCATATTATCATCAACATCATGTATAGCCTTAGTTATAATTTCCTCAACTTCCATCAAAAATTTATCATGGCTAGCCTTATGTTCCTTAAAATTTGGATAATTATTTTCTTTCATAATTCTTTCTTCAGTTTCAAAATGCATCTTGGAATACGCAACAAGTTCATCTAAAATTTCTAGTGTTTCATCATATTTATCAGTAGAATGACGGCGCAAAAGTTTATAGGCTCTATCAATAATTTTGAATAATTGCTTGTGTTGCTCATCTATTATAGGTATGCCAACTTCATATTTTTTCTTCCACTTTAACATGGTACTCCTCCTTATAATATGTAAAATAGGTATCTTTCTTTTGTGTAATAGTTAAAAATTTGTTGTTATACCTATTATTATTTTAGCATAAGTGCTAATAAAAAACCAACCTGAATTTATATTTTCAAGTTGGTTTATATAATTATTTTGTTATTTCCAAAACCATATTTTTATCATTTCCATAAATATGCCCAATTAGCCATTCCACCAAAAAATTTAAAATAGCTCGTATTGTATTATCTGTCAAATCATCATAAACTTTGCTTATCATTTCTTCTATTTCAAATAAAAATTCATCATGCAACTTTTTGTGAGCAATATAATTACTAAAATTCCCTTGCAACATAATTTGCTCCTCAGTTTCAAAATGAAATCTAGTATAATCTTTTAGCTCATCTAAAACAGCCCTAACCTCTTCATATTTATCAAAAGTTTGTTGATGAAGAATGCCATTTGCCTTTTGAGCTATTTGTATTAACTTTTGGTGTTGCTCATCTATTATAGGATTTCCTACATTATATTTATCATTCCATTTAATTAACATCATCAAATTTTCACCTTCTAACCTTTTTGCTATATCCATTATTATACTATTTATTTATTAACGGAGCTTTGCATTTGTGAAAATAAAGTTAAATAATATTTGGAAAATTTTGGTTTGCACCTTAAATATAATTAAAGTATACTAAAGAAAATTTTTACGCTTTATCCAAATTTTACTTTAGTTTGAGCCTAATTATAACATAATTTTTTAATTTATCTGAAAAAATAGGACACAAAAGGTACATTATCACGATTTTTCAAATTTGAAGTTTTCATATGGCTTTTATGAAGAAATTTTTAAAAATCAAGTCAACTCCATTTTTCATACAAAAAAACCTATAGACTAAAAAATCTATAGGGCTGAGTCTCTTTTTATTAATTTTGTTTCTAGTGTAATTTGCTTATTGCTACTTTTATTATGTAACACATCTAATAAAATATCAACACTCAAACTGGCCATCTCTATCATTGGCTGCTTAATCGTTGTAATAGGAGGGTTATAATATTGACCAATATCCATTCCATCAAACCCCATTACTGAAACGTCTTTTGGAATAGTTCTTCCACTATCTAAAATTGCTTTGCAAGCTCCTATTGCCATAATATCTGATATTGCAAAAATAGCTGTAATTTCAGGAAAATCTAATAATAGTTGCTTTGTTTTTTTGTATGCAATATCATACTTAAAATCGCCTTCTATAATATAACTATTTGTTAAATTGGCTTCTTTAAGAGCTTTTTCATATCCCTTTTGACGAAGTACCCCAATTTTTTTATCACTGCTATCACCTATAATAATAGCAATATTTTTGTGATTTGTATCTATCAAATATTTTGTAGCAATATATCCAGCTTTTTCGTTGTCAATCCCAATTACTGATAAAATATTATTAGGGGTAGTTATTTTTGTATCTACAGATGCCAAAACTATTGTTACTGGTAAATCTTTTAAATAATCTTCTAGCTTTGCATCAAAATTCCCTCCTAAGCAAATTACTCCTTGTAGCCGTTTTTCTTTTATAAATGCAACTAGTTTATCTATTTCATTAGTTGTGTTGTAGTCGTAATGCTGTACTATCATATCATATCCAGTTGTGCCAATTGCCGACTGAATTACTTCTAACATTTCGGCAAAAAACGGATTGAATATTCCCTTTACAAGAACCCCTATCGTTTTTTGGTTGCTACTTTTTAAAATTCTAGCACTATTATTAGGAATATAATTATTTTCTTTCATAATCTTTAATATGTTTTGTCGAGTTTCCTCTTTTACGTCTGGGTGGTTATTTAAAACTCTTGATACGGTGCTAACCCCAACGTTTGCAAGCCTTGCAATATCTTTAATGTTCATTCCTATCTAATCCCCTGTTTGTTGTTTATCAATATAGGCCATAATACAATCACACTGTGTTTGAATATGCTCTGTCGCTAATTTTCCTGCCAAATCTGCATCATGCAATTTTAATGCTTTTAATATATTTATATGCTCAGTCAAAATTCTTTCTCTATCATGAGCGTGTTTTAGATATGCTACTCTATAACGCTGAACTTGTTCCCTCATTGTGTTAAACATTTGTATTAATCGTTCGTTGTCTGTAGCATTAAAAATAATTTCATGAAATTCTACATCTTTTATAATCATCTTATCCATATTATTTTCATAAAGAGCAACTTCATAATCTTTAATTGTTTGTTCTAGTGCCAAAAAATCTTGCTGAGTTAGTTGCCTGCACACAATTTTGGCCGCCAATGCCTCAAGTGCGCCTCTTACTTCTAATACATCTGCTATATCTTTTTTTGTAAAAGGAGCAACCTGAGCACCTTTTCTTGGTATCATAATAACTAAACCTTCTAACTCCAATTTTCTTAGTGCTTCTCTGATAGGGGTACGGCTTACACCCAACCTTTCTCCTAATTGAATTTCCATAAGGCGTTCTCCTGGTTGCAATTCTCCCTCCAAAATTGCCTGCCTTAATGTATGAAAAACAATATCTCTTAATGGTTGGTATTCCGTCATTGATATTTGAACCTTATCTAGTGCCATATTTTCTCCCCTTTTTTAAGTCTGGATAGTAGGTGCTAGTAACATAGACTTCTCGTAATCTATAAACCTCTCTAAAATAACTCGCTACTCGTATACAATCTTCTTTGGTATTAAATATGCCAAATACTGTTGGGCCACTTCCACTCATCATACTAGCCACTGCCCCTTGCTCTATCATCGTTTTTTTAATTTTTTCAATTTGTGGATATTGTGCAATAGTTACTTCTTGTAAAACATTTTCCATGTGAGAAAATATATACTTTGTATCACTTCTTCCTATTGCTTTAACTACCTTATTTGTTTGCGGGTGTACTCTTATATCAGGAACAGATAAACTTTGGTATATATGTTGTGTTGATACGCTAATATTTGGTTTTACTAACAAAATATGTGTATAAGGCAAAGGTTTTAGTACTGTTAATACTTCACCAATCCCTTCTGCTAATACTGTTCCTCTTAAAATACAAAACGGCACATCTGCCCCAAGTTTTACGCCCATTTCCATAAGCTGTCTTTTTGTATATCCAGTCTTAAACATTTTATTTAAGCCAACTAACACAGTAGCCGCATTACTACTACCTCCAGCAAGCCCTGCAGCAACTGGTATTCTCTTCAAAATATCAATATACACACCGTTTTTTATACCAGTTTCTTCTATAAATAATTGTGCGGCTTTATATGCTATATTTTTTTCGTCAGTCGGCAACCAACTTATGTTACTCTTAACTTGTATTTTTGGACTTTTTGTTTTTGTAATTTGAATAGTATCATGAAGATTTATAGTTTGCATTATCATTCTCAAGTTGTGATAGCCATCTTCACGTTTACCAACAACATCTAAGGTCAAATTTATTTTAGCTTTGGCTCTTAGTCTTATAGTGTCCATCTTTTCTCCTTAACTTTTTTGTTTTTTTTATTATAAACCCTAAAAAAAGGTAAAGTCAACGTATATCGTAGCCAATACAAAAAAAGGCTATCTTTAAAGATAACCTTTTAACTACAAAAATATTCAGTTATTCCAATGAAACTTTTATTCTAACACAAAGTAATTTTTAATTTTATATTATTTTTATTTATTTTATTAATTTCTAATTTTATAGTTTTATATTATGATAAACTTCAATACATAATTATTTACAAAAAAAGGTTATCTATAAAAGATAACCATAAGTACAAAAAGATTTAGTTATGTTGACTACATCATCATATTAAATGATGAACCAGTTCCTAACATATTACCTTGTAACACAAGTTGATATTGCGCCATAGCAGCAGCAGTAACTTGGCTAGTAATAGTTTCTGAATAATCTGTATCCATTAACTCACTATACGCATCTAATGTATTTTGTGCAGTTTGAGCGTTGTTATTAAACTGAGCTGTTAAGCTGTTTGTACTTGCTCCTACTTCACTTTGTAAACTACTAACAAAATCTTGCGCTGTAGATAATGTATCTAATGCTGAAGCTGTATCTAACCCTTCAAAGTTAGAAAGCCCAAGACTTTCAATGCTTAATTCTCCAACTGTACCATCAAATAAAGACTTTGTGTTAAACTCTGTATCTGATGCAATTGATGAGATACTTTCTTTTAAGTAACTAAGCTCATCATTGATTAAAGAACGATCAGCATCAGTCATAATACCATTAGAAGATTGTAAAGTTAACTCTTGCATTCTTCCTAAGCTATCTTGAACACTGCTTAACGCTCCATCAGCTACATTATAACGGTTGATTTCTGTAGAAACATTGTTATTTGTAACATTTAAATTGTTGTATGAAGATAATAATTTTTGAGCAATTGCCATACCAGCAGCATTATCTGCCGCACTATTTATCTTCTGACCACTCGATAATTTTTCTTCTTCTTTCTTTTGCTCTTCACGTCGTTTGGCAGCTTCTTCGGCCATATCTGGAGCAGTATTTAATTTTTGAGATTGCTCTAACTTATTTATCATACTAGTTGAATAAAAGTTAGAAGACCCCCCTATAGCACTGATTGACATACGTTTCACCTCACTTAATAATTATAGTGTTTTATTCACATAAGTATATTCGACACAAACCATTAATGATATAATAGTTTATCTAAATTATGGATAAAAAATATGAAATTTTTGTTAATAGAATGATTAAATTTTAACAGACAAACCCTCTAATAAATGTAAAATTTGTTTAGTTACAAAAAGTAACTATAATACTTTATTGTGCGTACTTTACAAAAATTACAATGCTATATATTATATAATCATAAATAATTTGGAGGAACTGTAATGAATATACAACAAATTTATGAAGCATTTGATAAAATCGGTTGTCTAACTTTTGCCACAATAAATGACGATTACCCCGAAACTCGAATAGCTCACCTAAGAGTATATGATGAAGATGGAATTTATTTTATGACAATGAATACAAAGCCATTTTACAAACAACTAACTACAACCCAAAAAAGATAACCGACGTTACCCAACGATGGTAGCCTTTTGTATTCACTGTGCAAAAGGAGAAATTTTTAAGTACGATTTTGAGAAAATTGTTATGCCTCACAAAATTTATAGAAAACGTTTTTGTTATGGAGGATTATCTTTTGACAAACCCGGTCTTACAATTACAAATAAATGTATAAATTGTGGTAAGTGCAAAAAAGCTTGTTCTTTTGATGCTATATTTAAGGAAGAAACTCAATATAAAATTGATGGAAACCGTTGTGATGAATGTGGAAGTTGCTACTTGGTATGCCCTGCTAGTGCTGTTATTCACAAAGGAAATTAGGAGGAATTTATGAATGTACAATCTGTAATTAGATTAAACCAAATTTTATTGGAGGAGGAGCAGGACTTTCAACATTTGATGGTCAACGATTTGATAAATACTTAGGGGATTTTGGAGCAGAAAAATTTATTTTAATCGTTATGTAGATAACAAATCAAAATTTTATATTTAGAATTAGGTATAGAAAATAACACTCCAGCAATAATAAAATACCCATTTTGGAGGCTTACACACGAAAATAAAAATTCCAATTACGTTTGCATAACCCTTGATGATGCGTATGCCCCAGAAGAAATTCAAAAGCGCTCACTTTGTATAACTGACGACATCGCAAAAATAATTTATGATGTGAAAGATTTATATTAATGGATTGTTATTCAAAATTTTGCATACACTAATTTTATACTATTATAACTGAGGCTAGGGACAATTCCTTGCCTTGATTTTTTATATAAGGGGGATTTTTTATGATTATAGTAACCACTGACCACATTCCTAGTAAGGAAATTAAAGATATTGTTGGCTATGTTCAGGGTGGAACAATTTGCAAAAAAAATTTGGGTAAAGATAGTTCCATTTCATTTATGATGGGTGGAGAATTAAATTTATTTGCTGAGATGCTTGTTGAGGCCAAACACGTTGCCTTAAATCATATGGCTAACGATGCAAAAAGAGGTGGAGCTAATGCTATCATTGGACTAAGAGTAATCCAAACACCTGTAATGCAAGGGGCTATCGAGATTTTTGTATATGGAACTGGTGTAGTAATTTAACATAATGGTATCAAATTTTAAACATAACACAAGGTTAATCTTTTGGTTAGCCTTTTTATTTTTGATAATTTTAAAAAACCCTAATCCCTGTTGTGAGATTAAGGTTTTTTATTATAATTTATGTAAAAATGAAGACTATCTATAGTAGTCCTCATCTTCTTCTGCTTTTGGTTCTTCTGCCACTTTGGGTTTTATCATTGAGCCAATCCACATTTTAAACACATATATAATTACTATTAATGTTCCAAACATAGATAATAGGCTTAAAAAGTTATACATACCATTTTCTAATATAGTAGTACTCATAGCTTTCATTAACTTATTTACGCTATGACGATTTCCATTAAAAAAATAATCTATACTAGAATGGATAATTGGGTTGTTTATTAAAGTTAATATTATGCCTACAAAAATTCCTATTAAATCTTTTTTGTGTTCGTTCATATTTAACACCTCACAGTCGAATAAGAAATTTTATTTGTTAATACTATTATACTATATTATGTTTATGAATACAATTAGTTGTATATTACTTTTAAAATTTTGTGAGTTGTCCTAATTAAATTAGTTATTTTTTATATATTTTTATATATACCAAACAATAAATAAAAGTCTAGCATACTAAATATATACTAGACTTTTATTTATTATTTATTATTTACCACTAAATGGTATAAAGTCCTAACTCCAACGCCAGTTCCACCTTTTGGGCAAATATCTGTATTCGATTTTGACCACGCTGTCCCTGCAATATCAAGGTGAAGCCAAGGAGTATCTCCCACAAATTCTTGAAGAAACATTCCTGCTGTAATCGAACCACCATATGGACCACCAGAGTTTTTGATATCTGCAAAATCCCCTTTGATTTGAGCTTTAAAACTATCATCATTTGGTAATCTCCAGAATTTTTCTCCAGTACGTTTTCCTGCTTTTTCTAAATCATTGTAAAACTCTGTGTTATTTGAAATTACTCCAGTAATATTTGTTCCAAGAGCCGCAAGTACTGACCCTGTAAGCGTTGCAATATCAACAACTTTATCTACTTTTTCATTTTCTGTAATATATGTTATAGCATCAGCCAAAGTTAAACGCCCTTCTGCATCAGTATTAATAACTTCGATAGTTTTTCCATTCATAGCCGTAACTAAATCTCCAGGTTTATAGCTTCCTCCAGAAATCGTATTTTCACAAGCCGCCACAACTGCTACAACGTTTGCCTTAACTTTATTCAATGCAAATGCACGCATAACCCCAACAACTGTAGCACTTCCAGACATATCATTTTTCATAGCTTCCATACCAGTTGCATGTTTAATTGAATATCCACCAGTATCAATTGTAAGACCCTTTCCTACCAGCCCCATGCAAGTTTCATTTTCAGGGTCACCATTATAACGCATAATAATAAAGCGTGGTAGTCTATCAGACCCTTTACCAACTGCCCAAAATGCGCCCATTTTCATTTCTTGAATTTTGTGTTCATCAAAAACTTCTACTTCAAAACCACATTCTTGACCTTCTTTAACAGCAATATCAGCCAAAACTTCAGGATACATTTCACATGGAGGCTCATTTACTAAATTTCTAGCAAAGTTAATACTATGAGCAATATTAATTGCATGTTCAAGTTTTTCTAAGATTTTATCTTTTTTCTCTTGTGGATACCCATCAATAAATCCTTCTGAAGTATGCTCATCTTTTTGAGATTTATATTTATTAAACGTATAATTTGCAAGAACTACACCTTCTGCAAATGCCGTTACTACCTCTCCTGCGCACATTTGTTTTGCCTGAATAAAATTAAGTACATAAGTTTTAGCTTTAAGCTTATTAATTTGTTTTATAGATTTGGCTACTGCATTTGTAAACTTTTCTTTAGTTAAATCTTCAAATTTTCCAAGACCAACTAAAATCGTAAACGAGGCATCACTATTTGTAAAATAAAAAATTTGCTCGTCTTTTCCTCCAAAAGCCTCTTTGTCTACCCATACTTTCAAACTTTCATCATCTTTAATATTATCCTCATACACAAATTTTATATGTGCATCAACTTGTTCTAAGTTATTTTCTTTTATACTTAGTTTCATAATTCTACTCCTTTTCAATTTTGAGATATGTAGTATAGTCTATTATTATACTTGTACTATGTCAAGCCAAACGCTTCAATTGGTTATCATTTTCAAATTTTCAACATTTACCCTTACAAATTCTCAATAGATTATTAACTACTTTTCCACACGAAAAATATGTTGCTCAATTAGTTTACAGCAAATATTTTAAACAGATGTAAAAATTTTGTTAAAAATTCTATTAAGTTAGTACTATTGCCATAACAAATTTTTAATTTATAGTACAAATTTACTAATTTAATTCAAATTAACTCTGCCAAATTTTTATAACAAAAAACCCTAAACTGGGTTTAGGGCTAAATTTTTTACATTACCATTTGTTGTTTTAAAGTTTGTGCTTGTTCGTCACTTGTAATTCGTGCCAAAATCTCAAATCCAAATTCCATTGATGCACCAGGTCCAATTGCTGTAATCAAATTTCCATCAACAACAACTCTTTCTCTTTTTACATTCGCATTAGGAATTTCAATAGTTGGATATCCTGTAACCGTTCTATTTTCAAGTAATTCCCATCTTCCCAAAATACTTGGTGCTGCACAAATTGCACAAACCCATTTATTTTCATCATTTAAAAAAGAAGAAACTGCTTCTTTTAGCTTAGTCATCTTAAAATATTTCTCCGTTCCAGGCCCACCTGGTAATATAATCATATCCAGCTCGCTAAAATCCACCTCATCTAAAACGGTATCCATTGTTATATTAATTTTTTGAGAGCTAGTAACTTCTTTCCCTTTCAAACCAATTAGGCTAACATTTAATTTTCCACGACGTAAAATATCAACTACAGCTAGTCCCTCTAATTCTTCAAATCCGTTTGCAAAAACTACTCCAATATTCATAAGAGCCTCCTAAAAATAAATTTTCTTTATTATAGCATTATGGATTTATTTGTTCAATAGTTGGTCATACTATTAAATATAAAAGGGCTTCGTGGAGAGAATTGGAAAATCCCTATAGTTGTAATAGGGTATAATATTTGATATACTGTATTCAGTCAAATATTTCAGATTTAGGCATTATAAATATAGGAAAAAAGAGGGTGTTATAGTTGAAAAACTTAGTGGAAAAAATATTTGGTAGCCACTCACAACGTGAACTAAAAAGGTTAGAACCAATTATTCAAAAAATCGAATCATACGACAGTGCCATGGCGCAACTTAGCGATGATGAACTAAAGGCAAAAACAGAAGAATTTAAAACACGTTATCAAAATGGTGAAAGCCTTGATGCTATGTTGCCTGAGGCATATGCTGTTTGTCGTGAGGCCTCTAGTCGTGTACTTAATATGAAACACTACCGAGTACAATTAATTGGTGGTACAATTTTACACTTCGGTCGTATTGCAGAGATGAGAACAGGGGAAGGGAAAACTCTAGTTGCAACTTTACCTGCATATTTAAACGCACTTTCTGGAAAAGGTGTACACGTTGTAACAGTTAATGATTACCTAGCTCAACGTGACTCTGCTGAGATGGCACAGGTTCATAACTTCTTGGGGTTAACAGTAGGCTGTATCTTAAGTAATATGGATAATAATGCACGTCGTGATGCGTACAATTGCGATATTACTTATGGAACAAATAACGAATTTGGGTTTGATTATTTAAGAGATAATATGGTACTATACGCTGATCAAATGGTTCAACGTGAGCTAAACTTCGCAGTAATTGATGAGGTTGACTCTGTTCTTATAGATGAAGCTAGAACACCACTTATCATTTCAGGAAGTGGAAATAAATCTACGCATCTTTATAAGGCGGCAGATATCTTTGTTCGCCGACTAAAAAAAGGACAACTATTAGGCGAAGAATCTGCAATGGCCACTCTTATGCGTGAAGAAATAGAAGAAGAGGGAGATTTTATTGTTGATGAAAAACAACGTTCTGTAACATTAACAGAAGATGGGGTTAAAAAAGCTGAACAATATTTTGGTATAGAAAACTTGGCTGACCCAGAAAATATGGAAACTCAACATCACATTACAATCGCACTAAAAGCCCACAACTTAATGCATCTTGAGAAAGATTACATCGTAAGTGATAAAGGTGAAATCGTTATCGTTGATGAATTTACAGGTCGTCTAATGGACGGTAGACGTTATTCAGATGGTCTTCATCAAGCGATTGAGGCAAAAGAAGGCGTTGAAGTTCAAAAAGAAAGTAAGACTCTTGCAACAATTACATTCCAAAACTACTTCAACCGTTACAACAATAAAGCAGGAATGACAGGTACAGCACTTACGGAAGAGGGAGAATTTAGGGATATTTATGGTATGGACGTTATCGTAATTCCTACAAATAGACCAATTCAACGTATTGACCATTCAGATATCGTATTTAAAACAGAAGAAGCAAAATTTAATGCACTTATTAAAGATATCAAAGAATCATACGATAAGGGACAACCTGTTTTAGTTGGTACTGTAACAATTGATACTTCTGAACATCTTAGTAAATTACTAAAGCAAGCAGGTATTAAACACCAAGTTCTTAACGCAAAATACCATGCCAAAGAAGCTGAAATCGTTTCTGAAGCTGGGCAAAAAGGCGCTGTAACAATTGCTACAAACATGGCTGGTCGTGGTACAGATATCAAGTTGGCTAAAGGAATTCAAGAAATTGGTGGATTAAAAATTATTGGTACAGAACGCCATGAATCACGTCGTATAGATAACCAGTTAAGAGGGCGTGCTGGTCGTCAAGGTGACCCTGGAGAGTCTAGGTTTTATCTGGCTTTAGAAGATAATTTAATGAGATTATTTACACCAGAAACAACACTGAAAATGTTTGATACACTAGGATTACCAGATGATGAGCCTATTGAACACAAAATTTTGTCAAAGGCTATTGAGAGAGCGCAAACTAAAGTTGAGAGTAATAACTACGGAATTCGTAAACATCTTTTAGAATATGACCGTATTATGAATGAACAACGTGAGATTATTTATGAAGAAAGATACAAAGTTCTTAAAAACGAAAATTTACGTGAAAATATTTTAAAAATGGCCAAAGAAGTTATCAATATTACTGTAACTAATGGGCTTGCAGGTGCTGAATATCCTGAAGATTGGGAATTGGCAAAACTGATGGAGCATCTATCAACAATCATTCCATATGAAGATGTTACTTTTACAGAAGAAGAACAAAAAAATCTTACAGAAGAAAAGCTCAAAGATTTACTTTATGAAAAGGCTATAGAAATTTATACACAAAAAGAAACTGATATGGGAGATAAACTTCGTGAAATTGAGCGTGTTATTTTATTAAAAGTTATCGATCAAAAATGGATGGATCACCTTGATAATATCGAGCAGATGCGCCAAGGGGTTAATTTACAAGCTTATGGACAACGAAATCCAGTTGTTGAGTATAAGTTTTTAAGTTTTGAAATGTTTGAAGAAATGATAGAAAATATCCAACAAGAAACTATAAAAGCATTATTCCATGTAAAACCAGCTAATCAAGAAATGAAACGTGAACACGTATTACAACCAACGGCTACAAACCTTACAGATACAAGCTTAGGAGCTAAACCTAAAGTTAAAACAGATAAGATTGGTCGTAATGATGATTGTACTTGTGGAAGTGGAAAAAAATACAAAAATTGCTGTGGAAAATTTAGATAAGACTTTAAAAAGAAGATGTGGATTATACATCTTCTTTTATTTTTTGCCTAACATTCATAAGGGTAAAACCTAGTAAATTCAATCCATTCCAACTATAAGGCTCAAAAATTCTCTCATCATTTGCACTCATACCAATTCCCCAAATAGTATCATATGGGCTAGCCTCAACTAATACTTTTTCATCTGTGGCTAATAAAAAAGATTTTAGCTTAGGATTTTGGGAAAACTTCTGTAGATTTCCTTCAAAAACAATACCTTCTCTACAATTTTGCCAAGTACCTTCATTAAATCCCTTAACTTTACGCCCAAAATTTTTAATTTCTTTTTGAGAATTAGAATTTAAAATCTTATCTAACATTTCTAAATCTCCAAATACCCGTGCCTTTTGTGCCATCATAAATTGCTCCATACACCAATAGACTTGTCCATTATATTCAAACTTTGCTTCAAACCATTGACTCAAACAACTTGCTCCAATACTCCCATTCTTTGTAGGTCTATGCCCCCAAAATGTTAAATATTCTGGTTCAAATCCAATAGAAATTTGCATCTTTAAATACTCTAAATTATACATAAAATCTATCTCCCTTAACGTTATTTATCATAAGTATAACATTTTTCCATATTATTATATAGTATATACTCCAAATTTAAATAGTTGAATATATAATTTGGTGCAATATATGGTATAATAAATAATAAACCATTTAGGAGGAACTTTTATGTTAGAGTTTATCGGAAACACACCGTTAGTAAAGGTGAGTAATTTAAGCACAGTTAACCCAAATATTTACTTAAAATTAGAAAAAAATAACCCTTCAGGTAGTGTAAAAGATAGGGCAGTTTATTTCATGATTAATGAACTTGAAAAACAACAAAAAATCGAACGAAAAAGCACTTTAATAGAAGCATCTAGTGGAAATACTGGAATTTCTTTGTCTATGATTGGAAGTTTAAAAGGATATCGTGTACTTATCGTTATGCCTGAAAACATGAGCCAAGAGCGCCAAACTATTATGAAAGCATACGGTGCAGAACTAGTTTTGACGGACAAAGCATTAGGTATGAAAGGTGCAATTGATAAAATGAATGAACTGTGTGAGCAAAATCCAGACTACGTTCAATTTGGACAGTTTACAAATTCAGCTAATGTCATGGCACACTATGAAACTACGGCTCAAGAAATTTTAAGAGATTTACCAAATATTGATATTTTTGTTGCTGGAGTAGGTACAGGGGGTACAATTACAGGGGTTGGAACTAAATTAAAAGAAACTAATTCTAAAATTAAAATTATAGCTCTTGAACCTGCTAAATCACCTGTTATTTCTGGTGGGCAAAAAGGACCTCATGGTATTCAGGGAATTGGTGCTGGATTTATTCCTGATATTTTGGACACTGGTCTAATTGATGAGGTTATTACTATCGAAGAAGAGTCAGCACATTTTGCTATGAAATTTTTAGCTAAAAATTGCGGTATTTTAGCAGGAATTTCTAGTGGAGCAAATGTTCATGGAGCAACAATTATAGCTGAAAGGTACAAAACAAAAAATGTAGCCACAGTAATTTGTGATGGATATGATAAATATATGTCTTTAGAAATTTTGTAGGTGAGTATATGATTAAGGAAATTAAGCAAGACTTAAATTTTATATTGAAAAATGATGTTGCTGCACGCAATAAGCTTGAAGTTTTCTTGCTATATCCCTCTATTCATGTTCGTATTACTCATAGCATTGCACATAGATTATATATTCATAAGAGATTTTTTTCAGCTAGATTAATTTCTCAAATTGGACGATTTTTAACCGGTATAGAAATTCACCCTGGTGCAAAACTTAAAGGTGGTATTTTAATAGACCACGGTATGGGTGTTGTAATTGGTGAAACTGCTGAAATTGGACATCATGTTACAATCTTCCAAGGTGTAACTTTGGGGGGAACTCGTAATAATAAAGGTAAACGCCACCCAACCATTGGTAATAATGTTATAATTGGAGCTGGTTCTAAAGTTTTAGGACCTATTACAATTGGTGATGGCTCTAAAATTGGAGCAAATGCTGTAGTATTAAAAGATATGCCCAAAAATACAACCTTTGTTGGAGTCCCAGCCAAATCAACCAAATAAAAGAGAGTCCATTTTCTGGACTCTTTTTTATTTAACATCGTTATAATAAAATAGTAATAAACTTAGATATATCAAAAATTACAACTTCCTTCTCCTCAAGTAAAGCCATCAATTCAACCATCGTATTATAGTGATTTTCATGAGAATAAGCATCTTCTTTAGTTAACTTATGAGGTAAGTCATCGCTAATTATTTCTAAATTTGGCACAACATAATTTTCAAATAATAATGGTGATAACTCTTCATCAATACCTTCATCATTTTTATATGTATTATAATGCTTTATCCCCATAAAAATTTTATCTATTTCCTCAGTTGGTACATACTCCTCAAACTTGCTAACTGCCAAAGTTTCTTTCAATGCAGAAATAGTTTCTTCAATATATTCTTCAATCTCCTCTTGTACCTCACCGAAATATTCCTCAAAAATTTCATCTTGTGTTTCTTCGATGATAGCTTCTAAATGGTAATTATAAATTTCATCAATGCATTCTTCAGGTAATTCCTCAATTATATCTCCATCAGCATCAACATATTCACTAATTTCAAACGATACATTATCCAATAAATCATCATAATTACTTTGTAAGTACTCCTCCAAATCAAAACTGTCTGACACGGTTTCTGTAATATTTTGTAGAGTTTTATCTACTAATTCCAAGTAATATTCACTCATCTTATCATAAAATTCATTAATTGCATCATGTTGCACTTCTTCTAAATGAACAGAAAAATACTCCTCTAAATCAATTTCCTCTTCCTCTTCCTCAGGAATTTCAAGCCCTTGTTGATATAAATCATTTGCTGAAAATTGGTCGGCATCTATTTGATATAAAGGAAGTTGCATCTCCTCATTATCAATATGCGCAACAATTAAATCACTAACAATATCCCCTATAGAAATGGTTTGTCCTGTTTCTTTAAGTGCTAGTTGAATTGCAGAAATAATTTCATATGCCGAAGAAGTTATATTAATATTGATAGATTTTGTTTCTTGTTTTTCAACTTTACTAACCATGTATCTCATATTTTCACCCCACTAAATGCTCTTTTAAATATTTTGAAACTACTGATAAATCTTCGTTTATTACTAAATAAGCCTGATTATCAAAATACGTAGGTTCATTATTGATTATAATTAATTCAGCATAATTCATAAAAGGATAAACTGTGCTAACTAACAAGCTACTCCCCATGACAACTACATAATTGCTAGCTCCTGCTATTTCAAAAGCTTTCTCAATTGGCTCATCTTGTAAACAATCTCCATATAAAACTATATTTGGTCGAATGTAACCTTTACACCCCTTGATTTCACAATACACCTGATTTAAATAATCCTCAAAAGTAAATTGTGTTTTACACTTTGTACAATAAAACCCATCTGGTGTTAAAGTTCCATGAATTGCAGATACATTTTTTGAACCAGATTTTTGGTGTAACTCATCAATATTTTGCGTAATAACTCCTGTTATAAAATTATTTTGTTCAAGCTGTGCCAATAATATATGCGTAATATTAGGTTCAATTCTTATAGTTGGATCTAGATTATCTTTATAAAATTGCTTAACTTCCATTGGGTGAGTTTTGAGTGCCTCAACACTTAACAAAAATTCTGGTTGTAAATTATCTTCTCTCTCATCATTATATATTCCATTCTCGCCTCGAAAGGCCCTAATATTAGAAGCTACTGATACGCCTGCCCCAGTTATAACGTGTATAGTATTTTCATTAGCTTTAAATATTTTTACTAACTTGTCCAATTTATTTTTTATATCTGTTTGCATAGTCCCACCTCCTAAATACAAAAATCTATATTAAAATATAGCCTAAATTTAAATTTAATATACACTCCTCTAAAAAATTTTTAAGAAAACTTCTAAATTCAATTTTAGCTTTATAAATTCCAATTAAAATTCTAAAAATAAAATTTAGCTTTCATATAAAATCTACAATTATATTATCATAACATAAAATACAAATCAACTTTATTTATTAATATATTTTTTTGCAAAATAAAAAAGCCATATCTAAGATATGACTTTTTTTAATACTGCCCCGAACCGGAATCGAACCAGTGACACGAGGATTTTCAGTCCTCTGCTCTACCGACTGAGCTATCGGGGCAAATTGCGGAAGCAGGACTTGAACCTACGACCTTCGGGTTATGAGCCCGACGAGCTACCAACTGCTCCATTCCGCGCTATTGGATAAATGGTGGGAGAAGGATTCGAACCTTCGAAGGCTGAGCCAACAGAGTTACAGTCTGCCCCCTTTGGCCACTCGGGAACCCCACCTTATTAAATTATAGCCGACGATCGGACTCGAACCGATAACCTGCTGATTACAAGTCAGCTGCTCTGCCAATTGAGCCACGTCGGCGTATGGTCGCTAGAGGGCTCGAACCTCTGACCCCCTGCTTGTAAGGCAGGTGCTCTCCCAGCTGAGCTAAGCGACCTTATTAAAACGACCCAGAAGGGACTCGAACCCTCGACCTCCGCCGTGACAGGGCGGCGTGCTAACCAACTGTACCACTGAGCCATATTATACACTCAAAACTAAATACAATTTCTAAATTAACTTCTTCAAAATCTACATCTAACCTAACTTTATAGGTCAAACCCTCGAACCATTAGTATTGGTCAGCTCCATATGTCACCATACTTCCACCTCCAACCTATCTACCTTGTCGTCTTCAAGGGGTCTTACTTCTTTTCAGAATGGGAAATCTTATCTTGAGGTCTGTTTCACGCTTAGATGCCTTCAGCGTTTATCTTTTCCAGACTTGGCTACTCTGCTATAGACTTGGCAGTCTAACAGATGCACCAGCGGTCCGTCCATCCCGGTCCTCTCGTACTAAGGACAGCTCCTCTCAAATTTCCTACGCCCACGACGGATAGGGACC
>MDSP01000026.1_pt1 | contig 35547 bp, 47 predicted proteins | sample 1005811 | NCBI WGS metagenome assembly MDSP01 (sample SAMN05526596, study PRJNA338239) | gut metagenome | isolation source: stomach gut content | host: Naso elegans | place: Saudi Arabia: Red Sea | collected 2011-04
CTTCTAACAATGCAAAAACTCGCTCACTAGCAGCGGCTGCCGATTGCAAAGTAGTAGTTGCTTGTGCAAGCGTTGAAAGAGGTTGTGTAAATAGCCTTACAAATACCATAAATGCTACGATTGTTCCAAATTCAATTTGACCATCAACAACCAAAATAGCTCCAACAACACACACTGCCACATAAGAAAAGTTCCCCACAAATCCCATAATTGGCATCATTAATCCAGATATAAATTGTGCTTTCCATGCGCAGTTAAATAAATCAAAATTAATTTTATCAAAAACTTCTATAGCTTCGGCTTCAGCATTGTAGGCTTTTACTACAGTGTGACCTGTATAAGTTTCTTCGATTTGACCATTTAACTTTCCAAGATGATGTTGTTGAGATGAGAAAAAGTTTTGAGAACGCTTTATAATTTGACCCATCAACAAAAATCCAAACATACTGCAAAATAGTGCAACGATAGCCAAAGTTACATTGGTATAAAACATTAGACCTAACGCACCTATAAACATAATTATTCCACTAATGATAGAAGATAAACTTTGGTTTAAACTTGTTCCTATAGTGTCCACATCGTTTGTTACAGAGCTTAATGTATCACCATAAGTTGTTGTATCAAAGTATGATAATGGAAGACGGTTTAATTTACTTATCAAATCTGTACGCAAATTTTTTGAAATAGTTTGAGCGATGCTTGACATAATAAATGCCTGAGAATATCCACAAACTAGCCCCACCAAGTATAGTGAAACTAAGAAAATACCAATAGTTTGAACGGCTGCCATATCAATTCCTGTTTGCATTCCATCAAGGATTAAATTTGTTAGGTCACTTAATTTTGTAGGCCCAATTAGTGAACATAATACAGAAATAATCGACATAATGATGGCTACAAAAATTATGGGAAGATATTTTTTGCAATATGAAGTAAGTTTGCCAATTCCTTTTTTAAAATCTTTTGGCTTCTCCCCAATTCGAATTCCTCCTCCAGGTGGTCCTCCCATTGGTCCTCCGGGTGGTCTGCCTCCAGGTGGTGGCCCGCCTGCTGGTCTTCCTTCTGGTTTACTCATACAATTCCTCCTTTGATAGTTGAGATTCTGCAATTTCACGGTATACACTACAAGTATCTAATAAATTTCTATGTTTACCTTTACCTACAATTTTACCCTGATCCAAAACTATAATTTGGTCAGCATCTTTTACGGTACTAATTCGTTGGGCAACGATAAGTTTTGTGGCATCAGCTGTTTGGGTAGCCAATTCTTTTCGTAACACTTTATCAGTTTTGTAGTCTAGCGCAGAAAATGAATCATCAAACATATAAATTTGTGGCTGTCTATATATAGCACGGGCTATTGAAAGTCTTTGTTTTTGCCCACCAGAAAGGTTTCCACCACCTTGAGAAACGGGTGCATCAAGCCCAATTTTGCTAACAAATTCTTTGGCTTGAGCAATATCTATAGCTCTTTCAACGTTTTGGATAGCTTCACTTTCGGATAAAGAAACGCCATTATTTCCATAATTTACATTTGAGGAAACTGTTCCTGTAAATAAAATTGCTTTTTGGGTAATAACCCCTAAAATATTTCTCAAGGCGTTCTGATTGTAGGCTTTAACGTTAATTCCATTAACCAAAATTTCACCTTCTGTACAATCATAAAATCTTGGAACTAAGTTTAAAAGTGTACTCTTACCACTACCAGTAGAACCAATAAATGCAACAGTTTCACCTTTTTTAACTTTAAAAGAAATATTTTCAAGGACTTTTTCTTCTCCACCATAAGCAAAAGAAACATCTTTAAACTCAACTGTTCCTTGTTCGTTAGAAGTCATTGCTTCACCATCAGTCAAAGTATTTTCTTTTTCCAAAATTTCCATGACACGTCCTACCGAAACTATAAAACGTGGGTACATAATTAGAGTCATCGTCAGCATCATAAATGACATAACAATTTGCATCGCATATGATGAGAAAACTACCATATCAGAAAAAATAGTTAATTGTGCTGATGGGTCTTTTGTTTCATTAATCATAATTGCTCCAAGCCAATAAATTGTAAGGGTTGTAATCGACATTATACACCCCAAATATGGTTGGATAAATGAAGTTAATCGGTTAACAAACAAAGTAGTTTTCATGGTAGTCATATTAGCTTCGTGGAATTTTTCTTCTTGATAAGCTTCAGCATTATAAGCACGTACAACACGAATTCCAGTTAAATGTTCACGAGTAACTAAGTTTATATTATCGGTTAATTTTTGGATAGTTCGAGATTTTGGTACAGCAAAACGTAAAATTGTAAATATTACTATACACAAGGCTAAAATTGTAACTCCAAGAGCCATTGTAAAAGTCATATTTTTACCTGCAATTTTTGTTATAGCCCAAAAAGCCATAAGTGGGGCCCTAAGAAATGCTGTAAGACCAAGCACTACAAAAGTTTGAATTTGAGTGATATCATTTGTTGAGCGAGTAATTAAACTTGCTGTAGAAAAATCATTCATTTCAGCCATAGAAAAAGATAAAGTTTTTCTATAAACTTCACCTCTAATTTTCATAGAAAGTTTTGTGGCGATTTGTGCCGAAGAATAGCCTGCAATAAAAGTTAAAAATAAACTTCCAAATGCACAAGCCATCATTGCCATTCCAGCAGAAATAATTTCGTCAATAGGGCTATTTGGCATCTGAACGAGTTCTGTAATTTCGCTCATATAATCTGGCAAACGCAAGTCAAGCCATACTTGAGCAATTATAACGACGAATGAAAGCAACATAAATTGCAATTCTCGACGTTCTAAAAAGCGAAAAATTTTAAGCATATTGTCCTCCTGATATTTAATAGTTTGCTATGGGTTTTGTATATTAGTATATAGTTTTAAGAGTAATTCTGTGAGTATAATTTTTTCAGTTTCTGTAAAATCTTCTAGCAATTTTTTGTTAACCTGCTCCAAACCTTGATGTATGATAACTAATTTATCTTTCCCTTTTTGCGTAGATTTTATAATTTTTATGCGCTTATCATTCTCATCTGTAAAACTTGATATTAGTTCTTTTTCTTCTAATCTACAAGCAATCCCAGCAATAGTTGGTTGAGAAGTACCCATTCTTTTTTCAATCTCTTTAAGGGAAACTTGATGATTGTCATATTCGCTTAATATTAATAAAAATCCTGCTTGTGCCATAGTTAAATCATGCTGTTCCATATGAGTATTCCCATGCTTGACACAATATGAATGAATTCTTTTTATCATAAATAATAAGTTATCTTGCATATGCTCACCTCCTTGTCTTATGGAATTATAAACTAGAAAATAAAAAAAGTCAATAGCGTACTATTGAACGTATGTAAAAGTTTATATTGATTTTAAAATAATGTTAAATTCCTTAAAAATTTCCAAGAAACGAAATTTTAGGCTAGAAAAGTATACAATAAATGTGGTAAAATGATAGTAAAATCACCAATTAAGGAAATATATGAAGAATTAAGCATTATTAACTCAAATGAGAGGGGGAACTGCTATTTTATACGATATTATTATAGTGAGTTTATTGATAGTTCTTATACTAAGAGAAGTTTCTCGTTCTTATAATACATTAAATAAAGAACAAACTTCAGAAAGTATAAATGTGGAAAATATAGAAAACTTAGTTTTGGATACAGAAATTGAAGAGATAGAAACCCAAGAGGAAACTTCTGCTGGAATTGAGGCATTTAGAGAAATTAAAGAAATCACTATTAGGCATGATTATTCATGGTTTGAAAAAGAAAATTTAATTAATTTGGTAATACAAAATGAAGATGGAGAAGTTGTGTATATTTCACCAAATATGTTACGGACATTGGGTTATGATGATAAAACCTTTAATTTAGATAGCTTTGATGAATTAATTCATAAAGAAGATTTGTTAATTCAGACGAAACATCTGGAGGCTTTGCGGGATAATCCAGAACGTAAATTTACTTTGGATAAGAGAATTCAAAATGCAATTGGTGAATATATATGCTATGAAGGTCAAACGGTTTCGGCAGTTTTATTAGATGGCAAATTAGAATTTAGGACGATTTATACTGATGTAGATCGTCATTACAAAATTCAAGAAAGCTTTAAGCAAGCCTATGAATTAAATGAAATGTTACTAAATACTTTGGACATTAAAATTGCAGTTTTTGATAATGAAAAAAATGTAATTTGGTTAAATAAAGCGATGAATGAAATTTGTGGGACGTATAACTATACGGTTTTATTTCCAGAAATTTATATGAGAGATGGAAAAATTCATGCTGAGCTTAAAAAAGTTTTATATAATGAAGTAAGTAGAGTTACTTTTGAGCATGAAATTCAGACTAGGGAAGGCCCAAAGTGGTGTTTGATAGATATTCAAATGATTGATAATAATACTAAGGGGATAATTTCTTATACGGATATTACAGAAATTAAAGGATTGACTGAAGATTTAAGAACTGTGGAAGAGTCCAATAAAAATTTAATTGAATTATTACCGAGTGCTGTTTTTTTGCACACCAGTAAAATTACATATTGCAATTTTGGAGCAGTAAATTTGTTAGGTTGTAAAGATGATACAGAAATTTTAGGCAGAAATTTGTTAGATTTTATTCAGCAAGAGTACAAACGCAAACATGTACAAACTTTTATGGGCAAACATACAACCCCGATTTCTTCTATTAGAGAAGTGATGGTTGATATTGATGGTAAACATATTGAAGTAGAAGTTGACCGAGCCAAATCGGTTGTTGGGAAAGAAGTAATAGATATTTATTTGGTAAGAGATATTACAGAAAAAATTAAGGCTGAGCATTATAAAGAAACGCTTGAGCAAACAAATAAGCAATTGTTGCAATCTCAGGAGTATGATAAACTTCGTACAGAGTTTTTTGCAAATATTTCACATGAATTACGAACGCCAATTAATATAATTTATGGTGCAATTCAACTTTTAGAAAAATTAGAGACAAATTCTATAGAAACTAAAGATGGTTTGGACAAATATACTTTGGTTATTAAACAAAATTGTTCGAGATTATTGCGCCTTGTAAATAATTTGATTGATATTACAAAAATTGACTCTGGTTTTTATCATTTAAGGCCAGAAAATTATAATATAGTAAATGTTGTGGAAGAAATAACTTTATCTGTTGTGGAATATGTTAAGGCACAAGGATTGGAAATAATTTTTGATCCAGAAATTGAAGAGGCTTATGTGCATTGTGATGTTGATAGCATAGAAAGAATAGTGCTAAATTTATTATCCAATGCTATTAAATTTACACCATCAGGAGGGAGTATTTACGTTACTATTTGTGAAGATGGACAAGATATTGTAATAAAAATTCAAGATACAGGAATTGGTATTGCTGAGGATAAGATAGAGCTTATTTTTGAGAGATTTGGGCAAGTAGATACTACATTTGTAAGGCGTAGAGAAGGTAGTGGAATTGGTTTATCTTTAGTCAAATCTTTGTTAGAACTTCAAAATGGCTCGGTTAATGTTGTGAGTGTTGAAGGAGAGGGAAGCACATTTGAATTTAGATTACCATATATAACAGAGGGGATTGAAGAAGCTAACAGTTACGATATTGAGTATAATTCTTTAAAAGTAAATATGGAATTTTCAGATATAATGACAGCTAAGAGAGAGGAATAACACTATGAACCAACATATAATTACGATAGGTGCGTCTATGGGTGGATTAGATGCGATAAACAGTTTTTTTAAGGTAATGCCAGCAAATATTGGAGCAAGTTTTATTATAGTTCAGCATTTGCACCCAACGCACAAAAGCTTGATGAAAGATTTATTATTAAACTATACCCTAATGGAGGTGGAAGAGGTTCAAGATGGTGCGACTATTAGACCAAATGTAGTTTATTTGATGCCATCTGGAAAGGTGATGTATTGTGAAAATAATCAATTACGCCTATTAGATAGAGATATGCAAGGGAAAGTAAATATGCCAATTGATATGTTTTTAAAGTCTGTTGCCAAAGAAAAAAAGAATAAAAACATAGCAATAATTTTATCAGGAGCAGGAAATGATGGAACTGAAGGTGTGAAGGAAATTAATAAGCATGGAGGGTTGGTTATTGTTCAAGATGAGGCCAGCGCTCAATTTTCAAGTATGCCACATGCAGCAATTGCAACAGGAGGGGTAAATTTAGTTTTAAAGCCTGAGGATATGCCAAGAAAAATAATGCAGTATTTAAAAAGTGGGACTAGACCTCAGTTAGATATTGTAGATATTACGCTAGAACCTTCTATTATAGAGAGTGGGTTAGAGCCATTTAACAAAATTATAATGTTGATAAAAGATCACACTGGGGTGGATTTTATTAACTATAAGAAAAATACAATTTTGCGTAGAATAGAAAGACGAATGGACATATTGGAGATAAATAGTATATCAAAATATGTGGATTACATCTATGCAATTCCAGATGAAATAAGCACGCTCTATAATGAAATTTTTATTGGCGTAACTAGCTTTTTTAGAGATGAAGAAGCATTTGAAGTGATTGAGAAAGTGGTAATTCCTCAGATTGGAGAGAAGAAATCAGTTGGTGACCCAATTCGTATTTGGAGTGCAGGCTGTTCAACTGGAGAGGAGGTATATTCATTAGCAATTTTGGTTAGAGAGTATTTGGAAAAACATGGAAAGTTGCTTAGCATCAAAATTTTTGCAACAGATTTGAGTGATACAGCTTTGGCAACAGCAAGCACGGGGATATATTCACAAGAAGATTTAGCAATGGTTTCACAAGAACGACTAGATAAATATTTTGATAAAAAAGGAAGTCAACATTATCAAATAAATTCAATAATTAGAGATATGATAATTTTTGCCAAACACAACTTAATTAGTGCGCCACCATTTGCAAAGATGGATTTAATTTCTTGTAGAAATTTATTAATTTATCTTGAGCCAACAATTCAACAAAATATATTTGCAAACTTTAACTTCTCTTTAAATTCTAATGGATATTTATTTTTAGGAGCAAGTGAAAGTGTTGGTGAAATGATACGTACATTTGAGATTGTAGATAATAAGTGGAAAATTTTCAAATATATAGGGTCAACGCATTTACCGCGCCAAAGTAGTTTTCAAATTAGTCAGTTTGAAGGTATCCACAAAGAAAATTCTAGTACTTATCAAACAGCTCAAAAGAAATGGCTCACAAATACACTAGATAAAAGTATAAGTAAAATTGTGCAAATTTTACAAGATACATATATTCCAACAGGGGTTATTATAGATGAAGATTATGAATTGGTGCATATTTTAGGCGATGTAAACAAATATATTAAAATGCCATCAGATAGAGTTAGTTTAAATTTACTAAAAATGATTAGAAAAGATTTATCAGTTGCAGTTGGAACGGCTATTCACAATGTCTTTAAAGAGAATAAAACTTTACGCTATAATAATATAATGGTAGTTGATGAAGATATGCAAAAAGAAATTAGTATTATGGTTAAAGTTTATAATGATACGGTGTATCAAAAACGCTATGCTATAATTTTATTTGAGGAAGCCAAAAATCCTATAGATGAAAATATTCAAGAAGAAAGTTTTAAATTTCAAACAAAAGCTTATGAGAGAATAGGTGATTTGGAGCATGAATTAAAGTATACAAAGGAGCATTTACAGGCGTTAATTGAAGAGTTGGAAGCGTCAAATGAGGAGTTACAATCTACAAATGAGGAGTTAGTTTCATCAAATGAAGAATTACAAAATACAATAGAAGAATTGCAGTCAGTAAATGAAGAATTGTACACAGTAAACGCTGATTATAACCTAAAAATATCTGAGCTAACACATGCAAATGATGATATTAACAATCTTCTTGAAATGACTAATATCAATGCAATATTTTTAGATGAGGAAATGAGAGTACGCCGATTTACTCCATCAGTAAAAAAGATTATTAATTTAATTGAAACAGATATCGGAAGAAGTTTGGCAGATATTTCCACAAATATGGAATATCCAAATTTTATAGATGATATTAGAAAAGTGTTAGATAAATCGTTACCAATTGAGCAATTAGTAAGTGGTTTAAAGAGTGAAACATATAGAATTACGATACGACCATACACAAATATTCAGAGCAAAACAAAGGGAGTTGTTGTGAATATTTTGGATATAGATGCAATTCAGCAATTGAGTTGTTAAATAAATTTTGACTATTTTTCTTGGGAAAGATAGTCTTCTTTTTTGAAGAAAATTAATCTAACTATATATAAGGAAGAATTCCAAACAAAAGTTATATTTTTGATTTAGAATTCATAAGTAAGAAATACGAATAAAAAAATTTTTTTAAAAGGTGATTAAACTGATTAAAAGTTGTCCAAACTATAATAAGTAGATGTAGAAAAAACGAATTTTTTGGAGACATTTTTAGGTAAAATATTACAAATAAGAAGTTGAATTTTGCCTTATAATAATAGGAAATGGGAGTCGAAAAATCAATTTAATTAATATAAAATACAAAAAAGATAAAAAATAGAAGAAAAAACCTTGTAATGTAAAAAAAAATCGGTTATAATCATCTATGTTGTGACATTGGGAACGTAGATTCAGGAGGTTGCTGGGAAACAGGTAGATTTCTGAGGAGTGAATGTCCAGTTCAAGAAACGGACGACAAGGTCACTGTATCATTTAAATAGAACTTATGAATTATTGTTATTTGACATAAATAGTAGCAATCTTAGTGTAAGCATCTGAAGGAATGGACAGTCACCGCATAGTCGTACGGAGATTATTAAAAGTACGAAAAGGAGGGGACTTTTTTTATGGCAAGTCAAAAAATACGTATTACGTTAAAAGCTTATGATCATAAATTAATCGATCAAACAGCTGAGCAATTAGTAGGAATTGCAAAGAAAACAGGTGCAAAAGTTAGTGGACCAATTCCACTTCCAACTAAAAAAGAAATTATCACAATTCTTCGTGCTGTTCATAAATACAAAGATTCTCGTGAGCAATTCGAGATGAGAACACACAAAAGACTTATTGATATTGATGCAACTCAAAAAACTGTAGATGCATTATTACGTTACGATTTACCAGCAGGTGTTGACATTAAGCTTGATGCTAAAGATGCAAAGTAATTAATTATAGATGGTAAAACCGTATTACGATGATTATCCGATGTGGTAATCCGCTGTAAATACTAGGAGGTGTAAGGAAGATGAAAAAAGCAATTATGGCTAAGAAAGTTGGTATGACTCAGATTTTTGATGAAAACGCTAACTTAATTCCAGTAACAGTTTTAGAAGCTGGACCATGTACTGTTGTTCAAAAGAAAACTATGGAAAATGATGGTTATGAAGCTATTCAAGTTGGATTTGTTGATGCAAAAGAAAAACAACTTATTAAACCAGAAAAAGGACATTTTTCAAAAGCTGGTGTAACACCAAAGAAACATATCCAAGAATTTAGATTAGAGGATATTTCAACTTATGAAGTAGGAAACGAAATCAAAGCTGACATTTTCAGTGCAGGAGAAAAAGTTGATGCTTCAGGAGTAACAAAAGGTAAAGGTTACACAAGTTCAATTAAAAAATATGGATATAGCAGAGGACCAATGGCTCACGGTTCTAAATACCATAGACACGCAGGTTCAATGGGTGCGGCAACAAATCCAGGACGTGTAATGAAAGGTAAAGGACTTCCATCACAAATGGGGTGCGATAACGTAACTATCCAAAACCTTGAAGTTGTAAGAGTAGATGCTGAGAAGAATTTAATTCTTATTAAAGGTTGTGTACCAGGGCCTAAAGGTGCATTAATCACGTTAAAAAACAGCGTTAAAGTTTGGAACTAATAGAAGAAAGGAGGAATAACAGCAATGGCAAACGTAGCAGTATTAAACATGAATGGACAAGAAGTAGGACAAATCGAATTAAGCGATGCTATTTTTGGAGTAGAAGTAAAAGGACACCTTATGCATTCAGCAGTAGTAGCACACCTTGCAAATAGAAGACAAGGAACTCAAAGTGCAAAAACACGTGCAGAAGTACGTGGGGGTGGAAGAAAACCATGGAGACAAAAGGGAACTGGTAGAGCAAGACAAGGTTCTATTCGTTCACCACAATGGACAGGTGGTGGAGTTGTTTTCGCACCAAAACCTAGAGATTATTCTATTAAATTAAATAGAAAAGAAAGACAAATGGCTCTTAAGTGTGCTTTAACAACAAAAGTAACTAACAAAAATATTATTGTATTAGATGAGTTAGTTTTACCAGAAATTAAAACTAAAGCTATGGTAAAGGTAGTAGATGCCTTAAACATAAAAAAAGCTTTAATTGTTACAGATGGTGATTCAAGCAGAAATATTATGTTATCATCAAACAATATTCAAGGAATTAAAACTTCAGCAGTTAATAACCTTAATACTTATGATGTATTAAAGTATGAAACTTTTGTAGTTACTAAAGAAGCATTAAGTAAAATTGAGGAGGTGTACGCATAATGGCGCAAATTAGATATTATGATGTTATTCAGAAACCAGTTATTACTGAAAAAAGTATGAATGACATGGCAGAAAAAAAATATACGTTCATAGTACACCCAACTGCAACTAAAAATCAAATTAAAGAAGCGGTAGAAAAAATGTTTGAAGGTGTTGAAGTTGATAAAGTAAACACTATGAACTATGATGGTAAGATTAAACGTCGTGGTAAAACACAGGGTAGAACTAGTAAATACAAAAAAGCAATCGTAAAACTTACTGAAGAAAGTAAAGAGATTGACTTTTTCCAAGGAATGTAGTTAAATAAGAAAATATGAAACACACGGTTGTGTGTAATGTGTAATAATTGAAAGGAGTGAAACAGCGATGGGTATCAAAAAATTTAAACCTTATACCCCTTCTAGAAGACATATGACTTCTTCAACTTTTGAAGAAATCACAAAAACTACTCCTGAAAAATCTTTAGTAGTAACTTTAAAGAAAAGTTCAGGAAGAAATAATCAAGGGAAAATCACTGTACGTCACCGTGGAGGCGGAGCTACAATTAAATATAGAATTATCGACTTTAAACGTAATAAAGACGGTGTTCCAGCAAATGTTGCAGCTATCGAGTATGACCCAAACAGAACAGCAAACATTGCATTACTTCACTATGTAGATGGTGAGAAGCGTTATATTTTAGCACCAGAAGGTCTAAAAGTAGGGCAAAAAGTAATGAGTGGAGAAACTGCTGAAATTAGAGTAGGAAATGCTCTTAAAATGAAAGATATGCCAGTTGGTTCTACAATTCATAATATCGAAATGAAACCTGGAAAAGGTGGTCAATTAGTTCGTGCGGCAGGATTATCAGCACAACTTATGGCTAAAGAAGGAAAGTATGCAACAGTTAAACTTCCATCAGGTGAAATGAGATTATTACCAGTGGATTGTAAAGCTACTATTGGACAAGTTGGAAACTCTGACCACGCTAATATCACAATTGGTAAAGCAGGTCGTAAACGTCATATGGGTATCCGTCCAACAGTTCGTGGTTCTGTAATGAACCCTAACGATCACCCTCATGGTGGTGGGGAAGGTAGAAGTCCAATTGGTCGTCCTGAACCTTGTACTCCTTGGGGTAAACCAGCTCTTGGATACAAAACTAGAAAGAAAAATAAGCATTCTAATAAATATATTGTAAGACCACGTAACAAGAAGTAATTAATTAGGCTGAAAGGAGGTACACTGAATGGCTCGTTCGGTAAAAAAAGGACCATTTGCAGATGCACACTTGCTTAAAAAAATTGATGCAATGAATGCTGCAGATGAAAAGAAAGTAATTAAAAGTTGGTCACGTCGTTCAACGATTTTCCCATCAATGGTAGGGCATACAATTGCACTACACAATGGACAAAAGCACGTTCCAGTATTTATTACTGAGGATATGGTAGGTCATAAGTTAGGTGAGTTTGCTTTAACTAGAAACTATCGTGGACATGGTAAAGATGCAGAGAAAAAATCTAAAGTTAAGAGATAATTAGTTATTTACGAAAGGAGGTCTTAGCATGGCAAAAGGACATAGATCCCAAATTAAGAGAGAGAGAAATGCTCAAAAAGATCCAAGACCAAGTGCAAAAGTAACATATGCACGTGTTTCGACTACTAAAGCGAAAATTGTTCTTGATCAGATTAAGGGTAAAGACGTTAGAACTGCTCTTGGTATTTTAAATTATACACCAAGATATGCAGCTGATGTTATTGAGAAAGTTCTAAAATCTGCAATTGCAAATGCAGAACATAATAATGGAATGGATACTGAAAAGTTATATGTACAAGAAGCTTTTGCAACTCAAGGTCCAACATTAAAAAGAATTCGTCCACGTGCACAGGGGCGTGCGTTTAGAATTAACAAACAAACTAGTCACATTACTGTGATATTAAATGAAAGATAAGGAGGTCAGCAATGGGTCAAAAGGTAAACCCTCATGGGTTAAGAGTAGGAGTTATTAAAGACTGGGATGCTAAATGGTATGCAGACAAGAAAAATTTCGCTGATTATCTAGTAGAAGACCAAGCTATTAGAAAGTTTATCAAGAAAAAACTTTATAGTGCAGGAATTGATAGAATTGAAATTGAAAGAACTGCAGAACGTGTAAAAGTTCATGTATCAACAGCTAAACCAGGTATTGTAATTGGTAAAGGTGGAGCATCTATCGAAGCACTTCGTCATGAAGTTCAAGCTTTAACTGCTTCAAAAGTTTCAATTAATATCGTAGAAATCAAAAGACCAGAAGGAAATGCACAATTATCGGCAGAAAATGTAGCATTACAATTAGAAAACCGTGTGGCATTCCGTCGTGCAATGAAACAAGCTATGCAAAAAGCTATGAAAGCTGGAGCAAAAGGTATTAAAGTTTCATGTTCAGGAAGACTAGGTGGAGCTGAGATGGCAAGAACTGAGGCTTATTCAGAAGGTACTATTCCACTACAAACACTAAGAGCGGATATTGAGTATGGATTTGCAGAAGCAGATACTACTTATGGAAAAGTTGGTGTTAAAGTATGGATTTACAAAGGAGAAGTACTTCCACAAAAAACTAAAAAGGAAGGGAGTGACAACTAATGTTAATGCCAAAAAGAGTAAAACGACGCAGACAATTCCGTGGTCGTATGAAAGGTAAAGCTACAAGAGGAAATAAAATCACTTATGGTGAGTATGGAATTGTAGCATTAGAACCAGGTTGGATTACATCAAATCAAATTGAATCAGCACGTATCGCTATGACACGTTATATCAAACGTGGTGGTAAAGTTTGGATCAAAATTTTCCCAGATAAACCAGTTACTGCAAAACCAGCAGAAACACGAATGGGTTCTGGTAAAGGGTCTCCAGAATATTGGGTTGCTGTAGTTAAACCAGGAAGAGTTATGTTTGAATTATCTGGAGTAGCAGAAGAAGTAGCAAGAGAGGCGTTAAGACTAGCTGTTCACAAGTTACCTGTGAAATGTAAAGTAATCTCTCGTGCAGAACAAGAAATGGCGGGTGATAGCAGTGAAAACTAAAGTATTTGTAACAGAATTAAGAGATAAAAGTACGCAAGACCTTCAAGTTGAATTGGTAAATGCAAAAAAAGAACTCTTTAACTTAAGATTTCAAAATGCTACCAACCAATTAGATAATACGGCAAGAATTAAAGATGTAAGAAAAAATATTGCACGTATTCAAACAATTATTACACAAAAGCAAGCAGTGTAATAGAGAGGAGGAACAGACGTGGCAGAACAACAACAAAGAAATCTGCGTAAAACTTTAATAGGAATTGTAACTAGTGATAAAATGGACAAAACTATTACAGTAGCAGTAGTAAATAGTGTAAAACACCCTCTTTATGGTAAAATCATGAAAAGAACTTATAAGCTTCATGCTCATGATGAAAATAACGAGTGTCAAGTTGGTGACCGTGTAAAAGTAATGGAAACTAGACCATTATCTAAATTAAAGCGTTTCAGACTTGTAGAAATAGTTGAAAAAGCTAAGTAATTAATTAATCTTGAAAGGAGGGAACTTCTCATGATTCAACAAGAAAGTAGATTAAGAGTAGCTGATAACACTGGGGCTAAAGAAATTTTATGTATCCGTGTTTTAGGTGGCTCAACAAGAAGATACGCTGGTGTAGGTGATGTAATCGTTGCAACGGTTAAACAAGCAACACCAGGAGGCGTTGTAAAAAAAGGTGAAGTAGTAAAAGCAGTAGTTGTACGTACTAAAAAAGAAATAAGAAGAGCTGATGGGTCTTATATTAGATTTGATGAAAACGCAGCAGTTATTATCAAAGAAGATAAAAACCCAAGAGGAACTCGTATATTTGGACCTGTAGCAAGAGAATTAAGAGAGAAAAGATACACAAAAATCTTATCACTTGCACCAGAAGTTCTATAAGGAGGTGTGAACATGAAAACTAAGTTAAAAAAAGGCGATAACGTAATCGTAATGACTGGTAAATGTAAAGGTGAACAAGGTAAAGTTACTTTTATTGACCGTAAAAAAGGACGTGTACTTGTTGATGGAATTAACATGATTACTAAACACCAAAAACCAAATGCAATGGGGCAAGGTGGGTTAATCGAAAAAGAAGCGCCTCTACACATTTCAAATGTAATGTATTCACACGAAGGTAAACCAGTACGTTTAGGTGTTGATATACAAGATGGGCAAAAAGTGCGTGTAGCTATCGTTAATGGTGAGCGTAAAGCAATAAAATAATTTGCGAAAGGAGGAAATTAAACTGTGAGTAGATTAAAAGAAACATATGTAAATCAAATTAGTGATACAATGATGGAGAAATTTGGATATAAAAATAAATTACAAGTTCCTAAAATTGATAAGATTGTAATTAACATGGGTGTTGGTGAAGCTAAAGATAATGTTAAGGTATTGGAGCATGCTACAAGAGATATGGAGATTATTTCTGGGCAAAAACCAGTTATTACTAGAGCTAAAAAATCTATAGCTGCATTCAAATTACGTGAAGGAATGCCTATCGGGTGTAAAGTTACACTTCGTGGGGAAAAAATGTACGAATTTCTTGATCGTTTAGTAAACGTTGCTTTACCACGTGTACGTGACTTTAGAGGAGTTAGTTCAACGTCATTTGATGGTCGTGGAAACTATGCACTAGGTATTAAAGAGCAACTTATTTTTCCTGAAATCGAATATGATAAAATCGATAAAGTTAGGGGTATGGATATCATTATTGTAACTACAGCTGAAACTGATGAAGAATCACGTGAGCTTTTAGTTCAATTTGGTATGCCTTTCCAAAAATAAGGAGGGTTATAATGGCAAAAAAATCTATGAAAGTTAAGCAACAAAGACCTGCTAAATTTTCAACTCAAGCATATACAAGATGTCGCCTTTGTGGACGTCCACATGCTTACATTAGAAAATTTGGCGTTTGTCGTGTTTGCTTTAGAGAACTAGCATATAAAGGACAAATTCCAGGAGTTAAAAAAGCAAGCTGGTAATCCCAGAAAGGAGGTAATGAAATGACAATGAGTGATCCAATTGCAGATATGCTGACTAGAATCAGAAATGCAAATTCTGCAAAACATGATGTAGTAGAGATACCTTCATCAAAAATGAAAAAAGCAATTTCACAAATTCTTTTAGACGAAGGTTATATTAAAGGATATGAAATCGTTCAAGACGGAATTAAAGAAAATATCCGTATGACGTTAAAATATGGTAAAAATAAAAACGAGAAAGTTATCTCGGGTATTAAGAAAATTTCTAAGCCAGGGTTACGTGTATATGCTGATACAGATAACTTACCTAAAGTATTAGGAGGTCTTGGAACAGCAATTATTTCTACAAATAAAGGTGTTATCACTGATAAAGTTGCAAGAAAAGAAAACGTAGGTGGAGAAGTTATTGCGTTTATTTGGTAATAGCTAAAAAAGTTTAAGGAGGTGCGACCATGTCACGTATTGGTAGACTACCAATCGACGTTCCGGCAGGAGCTACTATTACTTTAGAAGATAATAATCAAGTAATAGTTAAGGGCCCAAAAGGAACATTAACAAAAACATTTGACAATGCAATGACAATTAGCATTGAAGGAAATCAAGTGTCAGTAACAAGACCAAATGATTTAAAAAGAAATAGATCACTTCATGGATTAACAAGAACACTTATTGCGAATATGTTAACAGGTGTTACAACTGGCTATACGAAAGAGCTAGAAATTAATGGAGTTGGATATAGAGCACAAAAACAAGGTAATAAATTAATTCTTTCATTAGGTTATTCACACCCTGTTGAGATGGAAGATCCAGAAGGTATCAAAACAACTGTAGAAGGTAATAAAATTGTTGTTGCTGGTATCAGTAAAGAAGATGTGGGTCAATTTGCAGCTGAAATTCGTTTCAAACGTCCACCAGAGCCTTATAAAGGTAAAGGTATTAAATACGTTGATGAAGTTATCAGACGTAAAGAAGGTAAAACAGGTAAAAAATAATCAGTAAAGGAGTGAATTAAATGATACGCAAAGAATCACGTACTAGTATCCGTGTTAAGAAACATAAGAAAATTCGTAATAAAATCCACGGAACAGCAGAGAAGCCAAGACTATCTGTATTTAGAAGTGAAAAACATATCTATGCTCAGGTTATAGATGATGTTCAAGGTGTAACTTTAGCGTCAGCATCTTCAATGGCGAAAGATTTTGCACAAGAAACTGGTTCAAATATTGAAGCAGCTAAACTTGTTGGTAAAGCAGTAGCAGAAGCAGCAGTAGCTAAAGGGATTAAAGAAGTAGTATTTGACCGTGGTGGATTTGTTTACCATGGTAGAGTAGCAGCATTAGCTGATGCAGCTCGTGAAGCTGGATTACAATTCTAATAAAGGAGGGACCGTCGGTGTCAAGAAGACAGTTAATCGATTATAAATCTTTAGATTTAAACGAAAAAGTTGTTACAATTAAACGTGTAACCAAAGTAGTTAAAGGTGGTCGTACATTCCGATTCTCTGCTTTAGTAGTAGTTGGAGATGGAAATGGTCACGTAGGTGTTGGATTAGGTAAAGCAATGGAAATTCCAGATGCAATTAAAAAAGGAATTGAAGATGCTAAGAAAAATTTAATCTATGTTGAAAGAAACGAAGCAGATAGTATTTACCACCCATTTGTTGGTGATTTTGGAGGAGCTAGTGTTCTTCTAAAACCAGCTAAAGAGGGGACAGGAGTTATTGCAGGAGGTCCAGCTCGTGCTGTACTTGAGCTTGCAGGTATCCGTAATATCAGAACTAAATCATTAGGTTCTAATAATAAAAAGAATGTTGTTCACGCTACTATTGAAGGGCTTGCAGCATTAAAAACGCCAACGGAAGTGGCAAAACTTCGTGGAAAATCTGTAGAAGAGATTCTTGGTTAGGAGGAAGTTTAGATGGCGAAAATTAAAGTTACTTTAGTAAAATCTACTATAGGTGCAATTCCAAAGCATAGAAAAACAGTTGAAGCGTTAGGACTAAGAAAAATTAATAGTACAAACATTCATGAAGATAATGCTGCAATTAGAGGAATGGTACAACAAGTTAGACATTTAGTAAAAGTAGAAGAAGTTACTGCTTAATAAAAAAATAATAGACTAGGAGGAGGTGCCGATATGAATTTAAGTCAATTAAAACCAGCAGAAGGTTCAAAACGTAAAGCTTTCCGTGTAGGTAGAGGTCATGGTTCTGGAAATGGAAAATTTGCAGGTAGAGGACGTGATGGACAAAATTCAAGAAGTGGTGGTGGAGTTAGACCAGGTTTTGAAGGGGGTCAAATGCCTCTTTATAGAAGAATTCCAAAACGTGGATTTACTAACAGAAACAGCCTAGATATAGTAGGGATTAATGTGGACTTACTAAATCGTTTTGAAGATGGAGCTGATGTTACTGTTGATACTATAATTGAAGCTGGTATCGTTAAAAATCCAAGAGATGGAGTTAAAATTCTTGGAAAAGGCGAATTAACTAAAAAGTTAAACGTAAAAGCAAATGCATTTAGTGCAGGAGCGATACAAAAAATTGAAGCTATGGGTGGAAAAGCAGAGGTGATGTAGGTGTTTAAAACTCTTAGAAACGCATGGAGTATGCCAGAGTTACGTAGTAAGTTGATTTATACTTTCTGGATGATGGCTTTCATAAGAATTGGAGCACACATACCAGCACCTGGGATTAACCCAGATGCTATTTCACAAATGATGAGTTCTGGAAGTAATAGTTTATTAGATTTAATGAATGTTATGACTGGGGGGGCCTTTAGTACAATGGCAATCTTTGCTTTTGGGGTAGGGCCTTATATCACCTCATCAATCATTATTCAACTTCTTACTATAGCAATAACAAGGCTTGAAGAACTTTCAAAAGAGGGTGAGGATGGTAAGAAGCGAATTAGTAAATATACCAGATATTTAACATTAGCAATTGCTTTACTGCAAGGTGGGGCAACTACATTGATGTTATATAATGCAGAGATATTAATTGAACAATCATCTGGCGTATTTGCATTAACATTAATCTCATTTGTTTCAGGATCAATGTTAGTTATGTGGATTGGAGAACAAATTACAGAAAAAGGTGTAGGAAATGGAACATCTCTTATCATCTTTATAAATATTGTTGCTTCATTACCACAAACAATGATGGGGATATTGGCTTATGGAGATTATTTAAAAGCAGGATTATTAATATTAGCGCTTATTGTAATGATAGGATTTGCAGTATTGATGTCATTAGGCGAAAGAAGAATTGCAGTACAATATGCAAAAAGAATGTCAGGTCGTAAGGTATATGGAGGGCAAACTCAGCATATACCAATAAAGGTTAATTTAGCTGGAGTACTACCTGTTATCTTTTCGATGTCACTTATTCAGTTTCCGGAGATTGTTACAAGCTTATTTGTAAGAAATCCTAGTGAAGGGTGGCTAACTGTAATTGAAAATTTGAGATGGACTACGCCAATTGGTGGAACTATTTATTTAGTACTAATATTTGCGTTTGCCTTTTTCTATTCGACTATTGCATTTAATCCAATGGATATAGCAGCAAACATGAAGAAAAGTGGAGGATTTATACCTGGAATTAGACCTGGAAAACCAACATCAGATTATTTAGCAAAAATAGCAACACATATCACATTAACTGGAGCTATCTTTTTAGCTATATTAGCTATAACTCCATTACTTTTTACTGCTATCTTTGATATGCAAGTGGCGTTTGCAGGAACATCACTCCTAATCGTAGTTGGTGTAGCATTAGAAACTGTAAAGCAATTAGAATCACAAATGTTAATGCGTCAATATAAAGGATTTCTATAAAAGGGGAACCATAAATTATGAGATTAATTTTATTAGGCGCACCAGGCGCAGGAAAAGGTACTCAGGCAGAAATGCTTATGAATGCTTATAATATTCCAACTATTTCGACAGGTAATATTTTTAGAGAACATATTGCTAATAAAACAGACTTAGGTCAAAAAGCAAAGGGTTATATGGATCAGGGGCAACTTGTTCCAGATGAACTAGTAATTGAACTTGTAAAAGACCGAGTTAAAAAAGATGATTGTAAAAATGGAATGATTTTTGATGGATTTCCAAGAACAATTCCACAAGCAAAGGCTTTAGATATTATGTTAGATGAGTTAGGTATGCCGATTGAACATGTTGTAAATGTAGATGTGCAAGATGAAATTATTGTTGAGCGTATCTCAGGAAGAAGAACGTGTTTAGCGTGTGGAGAAACTTATCATAAGATATATAAAGTTGAGTTAAAAGATGGTTTATGCAACAAATGTAATACAGAATTAACACACAGAGATGATGATAAATTAGAGACAGTAAAGAAACGACTAGAAGTTTATCACTCACAAACAAAACCTTTAATTAACTATTATCAAGAACAAGATAAATTAATTAATATTGATGGATTAGGTAAAGTTGATGAGGTTTATGCAAAGATTACAAAAGCTTTAGAGGTCAATTAATATGGCGATTTCTATTAAGACAGAACATGAAATTCAGCTAATGCAAGAGTCAGCCAATATTTTAATTGAAGCTCATGATGTTATAGCAGAGTATATTAAAATTGGGAAAACTACCAAGGAAATTGATGCTGTAGCAGAAAAGTTTATTCGCTCAAAAAATGCAACTCCATCTTTTAAAGGGTTATATGGATTTCCTGCTGCAACTTGTATTTCTATCAACGAGGAAGTTGTTCATGGAATTCCATCAAATCGCCAAATAAAAGATGGGGATTTAGTAAGTGTGGACTTAGGGGTATATTTTCAAGGATTTCATTCAGATGCAGCTAGAACTCATGCCGTTGGAAATGTATCACCTGAAAGCATAAAATTAATGCAAGTTACAGAGCAATGTTTTTTTGAAGGAATAAAATATGCAAAAGCTGGCAATCATCTAGGTCAGGTGTCTAAGGCAATTCAAGATTATGCTGAAGACCATGGTTATGGGGTTGTCAGAGACTTATGTGGGCATGGTATCGGAAGAGCAGTGCATGAGGACCCACAAGTACCAAACTACAAGCCTCCCGGAAGAGGTATTAAGTTAAAAGCAGGAATGGCACTTGCAATTGAACCTATGATTAATATGGGGACATGGCAAGTTCGTACACTGAGTGATAATTGGACTATTATAACTAGAGATGGTCTACCGTCTGCACACTATGAAAATACTATTATAGTTACAGATGGAGACCCACTTATTTTAACTCTTAGAGCAGATACTAAAGAGGTGAAAAATGGTTGATAGTTATTCATTTGGGCAAATTATATTTTCTAAAGCTGGCAAAGATAAAGGGAAACCTTTTGTAATTGTGGGCATAGAAGATGAGTTTGTTTATATAGCTGATGGAAAACTGCGAACAATAGATAAACCAAAGCTTAAAAAGATGAAGCATATTCAGCCCACAAAAGTAATTGCACAAAATCTAACTCACAAGTTAACTCAAGGTGATAAGATTACAAATAGTGATCTCAAAGAAGCCCTAGAAAATTATTTAAATGGAAACTTAATAGAAGGAGGTTTGTAATTTGGCAAAGAATGATGTAATTGAGGTAGAAGGAACAGTATTAGAGAAGTTACCTAATGCAATGTTTAAGGTAGAGATTGAAGGTGGCCATGTTGTTTTAGGTCATATTTCAGGAAAACTTCGTATGAACTTTATCCGTGTTTTACCAGGGGATAAAGTAACTGTTGAACTTTCTCCTTATGATTTAACAAAAGGACGTATTATTTGGCGTTCTAAATAGTAGTGTAACTGAGAAAGGAGAACCAGAAAATGAAAGTACGCCCATCAGTAAAAAAGATTTGTGAAAAATGCAAAATTATTAAGAGAAAAGGCCGTGTTTGCGTTATCTGTGAGCATCCAAAGCACAAACAAAAGCAAGGTTAATTACAATTTAACATAACATCTATAATTATATAGTTGTTTATAGATTAATATTTACAGGAGGTGCAAAGATAAATGGCACGTATTGCAGGTGTAGACTTACCAAAAAATAAACGTGTTGAAATCGGACTTACGTATATCTATGGTATTGGACGTCCAAGCTCACGTAGAATTTTAGAAGCAGTTGGAATTGATTTTGATATAAGAGTTAAAGATTTAACTGATGATCAAGTAGAACAAATCCGTGCAGAGATTGACAAAACTCAACTTGTAGAGGGGGATCTTCGTCGTGAGGTTGCTCTTAACATTAAAAGACTTGTTGAAATTAGTTCATACAGAGGTATCCGTCATAGACGTGGATTACCAGTAAGAGGACAAAAGACTAAAACGAATGCTCGTACACGTAAAGGTCCTAAGAAAACAGTAGCTAACAAGAAAAAATAATAAATAAAGGAGGTTAAATTTCATGGCAGCAAAAAAAGGTGCTAAAAAGTCGACTACTCGTAGAAGACGTGATAAAAAGAATGTAGAACGTGGTATGGCACATATTCAATCTACATTTAATAATACAATGGTAACATTAACTGATGCAAATGGAAATGCTCTTTCTTGGGCAAGTGCAGGTGGACTTGGATTTAGAGGTTCAAGAAAATCTACACCATATGCAGCACAAATGGCAGCTGAAACTGCAGCTGCAGCAGCAATGGAGTATGGATTAAAGACAGTAGAAGTTATGGTAAAAGGGCCTGGTTCAGGTCGTGAGGCAGCAATCCGTGCATTACAAGCAGCAGGGTTAGAAGTGACATTAATTAAAGATGTAACTCCAGTACCACACAATGGTTGTCGCCCACCAAAACGTAGAAGAGTGTAATTTATTTAGATTGTTGAGGCGACATTGAAAACTTAAGGGGAATTGTTAAAGCTATACCTAAGAGAGATCAGATATCGGCATTGACATTCAAGAAACACTTCTCGTAGAGCTTTACTTTAAGTAATAGTTCGTCACCCTCAAAGGAAATACTTTTAAAAAATTAAGGAGGGTTTTATCGGGTGTTGGAATTTGAAAAACCACAAATTGAAATTAAAAGCTTATCAGAAGATGGTAAGTATGGCTGTTTTGTAGTAGAACCCCTTGAAAGAGGATATGGAATGACATTAGGTAATGGACTTCGTAGAATTCTATTATCATCATTACCTGGTTCAGCTATTAGTAATGTAAAATTTGAGGGTGTACTTCATGAATTTAGTACAATTCCTCAAGTTAAAGAAGATGTATTAGAAATTATATTAAATTTAAAAGGGCTTGCAATTAAAGACAACAGTGGAAATTTAGAGCCTAAAATAGTAATCATTGAAGCAACAGGGGAAGGTAGTGTAACTGCAGGAGATATAAAGTTACCACCAGAACTTGAAGTTTTAAATCCAGATATGCATATTGCAACGCTTAATGGTGAGGCAAATGGTCGCCTTTATGCTGAGCTTACAATTACTGGTGGACGTGGTTATGTAGGTACTAATAAACTTAAAAAATCGGATTTACCTATTGGGGTTATTCCAGTAGATGCAAGTTATACGCCTGTTGAACGTGTAAATTTCAAAGTGGAAGATACTCGTGTAGGGCAACAAACTGATTATGATAAATTAACGCTAGAAGTTTGGACTAAAGGCACTTTAAAACCTGATGAAGCTGTAAGTTTAGCTGCAAAAGTATTGAGTGAACATTTAAATTTATTTATAGATTTATCTGAAAACGCTCGTAATGCTGAAATCATGGTTACTAAAGAAGATGATTCTAAGGAAAAGACTCTTGAGATGACTATCGAGGAGTTAGACCTTTCAGTTCGTTCATTCAACTGTTTAAAACGTGCAGGTATCAACACTGTTGAAGACCTTACAAATAAAACAGAAGAAGAGATGATGAAAGTACGTAATTTAGGAAGAAAATCACTAGAAGAAGTATTCCACAAATTACATGAACTTGGATTTGCACTAAGACCAAGCGAAGACTAGTGGTAAATAAAAAGGAGGTTAAGTCATGGCACAAAGAAAACTTGGACGTAATGCATCTCAACGTAAAGCATTACTACGTAATCAAGTAACAAATCTCTTATACCATGGAAGAATTAAAACGACAACAGCTAAGGCAAAAGAAATTCGTAAAATGACAGAAGGACTTATTGCAATGGCAGTTCGTGAGCAAAATAATTATGAAGAAGTAACAGTTACTGCTAAAGTACCTAAAAAAGATGCTGATGGAAGACGTGTAAAAGAAGTAGTAGATGGTAAAAAAGTTGTGATTTTTGAAGAAGTTCAAAAAACTATCAAAAAAGACAACCCATCTCGTTTACATGCAAGAAGACAAATGTTAAAGGTGTTATACCCTGTAACAGAAGTTAATCCAAAGAAACGCAGACAAGCAGTAAAAGTTGATTTAGTAGATAAAATCTTCACTGATATTGCACCAAAATATTCAGACCGTAACGGTGGATACACAAGAATTACAAAAGTTGGTCCACGTAAAGGTGACGGAGCAGAAGAAGCTATTATTGAACTAGTTTAATAATTAGGGATTAAGAACAAAATCTTAGTCCCTTTTTTGTACGCAATTTTTGGAAAACCCTTTAAATTTTTGTTTAGGTTAAATAAAATAGAGGTATAATTATAGTAAGAGATAATTTTTTTTGAATTATTAAGTTCTATATCAAAAATGAGGTGGGAAAAATTGAAAATGGTTGAAGCATTAAATTTAATTTATGAGTATCAAACAGCAGATGAAGATGGTGAGATTGAAAGCGTAGTAAGGGCGTTGGACGGATTAACAGTTTCCGTAGAAGAAGGAGAATTTTTAGTAGTACTTGGTCACAATGGTTCTGGAAAATCGACATTTGCAAAACATATAAATGGAATTTTGACTCCAAAGGAAGGTACACTTATAGTTGATAGTGTAAATTTAGACAATGAGGAAAATATTTGGAAAGTTCGCCAACATGTAGGAATGGTTTTTCAAAATCCAGATAACCAAATTGTTGCTACTATTGTAGAGGAAGATGTGGCGTTTGGTCCAGAAAATTTAGGGGTAGACCCTGTGGAAATTAGAAAAAGAGTAGATAATGCTCTAAATTTAGTGGAGATGAGCGAATACAAAAAGCAATCTCCAAACCAACTATCTGGAGGTCAAAAGCAACGTATTGCAATTGCAGGAATTATTGCTATGCAACCAAAGTGTATAATTTTTGATGAAGCAACAGCAATGCTTGATCCTATCGGAAGAAAACAAGTTATGGATACTATGTATAAACTTAATAAAGAGCATAATATTACAATAATCCATATCACGCATTATATGGAAGAAGCCATTTTGGCAGACCGAATTATTGTAGTTGATAAAGGCAAAATTTACTTAGAAGGCACACCAAAACAGGTTTTTGCTAACGTAGATGAGATTAAAAAAATCGGTTTAGATGTACCTGATGCGACTTATCTTGTATATTTGTTAAATAAAGAAGGTTTAAATTTAGATAATAGTTTATTAAGTGCAGAGGAGGTTGTAAACGCCTTATGTCAATTGAAGTAAAAAATTTAACTCACATATATAATATGAATACATCTTTTGAAAAAATAGCCCTAGAAAAAGTTTCTGTTTCTATCAAAAAGAAAGAGTTTGTTGGAATAATTGGGCATACTGGGTCTGGGAAAAGCACATTTATTAATATGTTAAATGGATTAATAGAACCTTCTCATGGGCAAATTTTAGTTAATGGTATAGATATTCATGGAGAGAATGTTAATAAAAAGGAAATTCGCCAAAAAGTTGGACTTGTGTTTCAATATCCTGAATATCAATTATTTGAGATTTCTGTGTTTAAAGATGTATGTTATGGACCTTCAAATTTGGGACTTTCGCAACAAGAAATTGAAAAACGTGCTACTGACGCTCTTAATGCTGTTGGGTTAAAACAAGAATTGTGGGAAAAATCTCCATTTGAATTATCGGGAGGGCAAAAAAGACGTGTGGCAATTGCAGGAGTTTTGGCGATGCAACCAGAAATTTTAATTTTGGACGAACCAACGGCAGGGCTTGATCCAAAAGGAAGAGATGAACTTTTTTCTCAACTTAGACATATGCATAAGGAGTTAGGGTTGACAATAATTTTGGTATCTCATAGCATGGAAGATGTTGCTAGAAATGTTGAACATCTTATCGTTTTGCATGGGGGTAGGTTGGTGTATGATGCTACACCACGAGAAATTTATAAAAACGTAGAACACCTTGAAAAAATAGGGCTTGCACCTCCTCAAATCAAATATATAATTAGAGATTTGAATAAGAGAGGCTTTAATTTAGATGAAAATATTCTTACGGTTGAAGAGGCGGCAACTCATATTTTGAAGGCGATAAGGGAGGGTCAATAATTTATGCTAAGAGACATAACAATAGGTCAATATTACCCTGTAGACTCAAAAATTCATAGGCTTGACCCTCGTACAAAAATTCTTTTAACGATGATATATATTTTTGGATTATTTATGTTGGATACTTTTTGGGGATATGGGGCAGTAATTTTGTATCTATTGATGGTAATTAATGAAAGTAAAGTTCCACTTAGATTTATGCTTAAAGGTTTAAGAGGGATAGTGTTCATATTGTTTTTTACTGCGGCATTAAATATTTTTTTTACTGGGGGAGAAATAATTTTAGCACAATTTTGGATAATAACTATCACACTAGAAGGTGTAATTTTGGCGATAGAAGTAGGGCTAAGACTCATTTTGTTGATAATTGGATCGTCGATTTTAACTTTGACAACTTCACCAATTAGATTGACAGATGGGATTGAAAGTTTATTAAATCCGTTCAAAAAGATAGGTGTTCCAGCACATGAAATTGCTATGATGATGAGCATTGCACTTAGATTTATACCTATTTTATTAGAAGAAACTGATAAAATTATGAAAGCTCAAATGGCTAGGGGGGCTGATTTTGAAAGTGGAAATGTAGTTCAGCGTGCAAAAGCAATGGTTCCAATTATGGTTCCTCTTTTTATATCAGCTTTTAGACGGGCAGAAGATTTGGCAATGGCCATGGAGGCACGTTGTTATCGTGGAGGAGAAGGCAGGACTCGAATGAATGCCTTAAAATATCAAGCTTCAGATAAGATTGCATTTATAATTGGAATAATTTTTATTGGAATATGTATAATTTTATAAGTAAAATGGTTATCATCTATAAGGTGATAACCATTTTTGTGTTTGGATAGTTTAAATTAAAAAACTATACTTAATAAAATGGGGATTGTTATCATGCATAAAAGGTTACTCAAAAATACTGTACTTGCGGCAAAATCTGTATCCCCATCATATTGTTCATTTAAAATGAGGGTTAAAGTGGCACATGGCATAGCCGTAATTAAAAATATAATTTCTATAAGTAAAATATCAATTGGTAGGTGTGATAAAATTACGTAAGTTATAGTTGGTAAAATAAGTAATCGGAAAATATTTATAATATATGCATTTTTTGATAGTATAGTATTTTTTATGGGGAGTCTTGCGAGTGTTCCACCTAAAATAAACATAGAAAGTGGAGTTGACATATCTCCAAAAGTAGTTAAAGCTTCAGATAGTGTTGGTGGAAGTGATGTTTCCGTTACAAAAAATATAAGCCCAATTAGGACAGCGATATTTACAGGATTAAGCAATATTTCTTTAGGGTTAATTTTTTCATCAGGTTCACGCTCCTTAATCATATAAATTCCGATAGTGAATGAATAAATATTAAAGATGATATTTGTGATAGAGCCATAAAATAATCCTTCAGTTCCAAAAAGTGCTAATAAAATTGGAAATCCCATAAAGGCAGCATTTGGAAAAGTTGTAGCATAAAGCCATACCCCTTTTTGCTTGGGTGGAACTTTAAAAATCTTGACTAATAATAGCCCAAATAGATGTGAGCCAATAAAAATTATTAATTGTAAAGCCATAATAGTGATGATATTTACTATCATAGAGCTATCAAATGGTTGAATAATTGAGGTGAAGATTTTGAGTGGGAATACAATATTTAATAAGAAATGGCTTAATGGACTTAAAAAAGATTGTTCTACTAGTTTAAATTTGGCACTTACATACCCTAAAATTAATAGTGTAAATAGGGTGGATAAGCTTGAAAATACAACAGAAATTGACATAAGTTCCTCCTAAAATAGAAAATAATAATTCATTATAGCACATAATTTTACTCTTATAAAAATTTATTATATGCATGATTTGGAATAACGCTATAATTTATCAAATTTTAACAAATTTTTTTAGTGTCATATTGATAAATTATTTAATTCATAGTATACTCAAATTAGTTATTAAGTCGCAAAATTGCTAATGTAATTTGTGTGATTATTTGCAAAAGAAGGTGATTAAAATTTTTACAAAGCAAGAAATTGTACATTTAGATGACTACTTTAATAAGATGAGCGAAAGAGCTAATCAAGGAATTTATTTTTATAGAATAAATAATTATAACACAGAAATTAATCAATTTATAGAGAAATATTATGATAATGCAAGAAAAATGGGCGTTATTTTAGAGGGGAAAATTCCTAATCCAAATGATCAAAATATTGATTTTTATACCGAAAAGATGGGCCCTAATTTTTATTTAGATAATAATTTTATTGATACAAGTTTACGGCAGTGGTTGCCAAGGCTTAGTTTGACTCAGCGTTGCAGTGTTGCCAATAGTATGTATAAAACTTTGGAGAGATTACAAAAATCGGGAAAAAGTTTGGATATGTTAAAAAACACTTATATTAAATTTATGTGCTGGTTGTATTATAAATTTGAACGCATAATTACACAGTTGGGACAAGATGATGTCCCAAAGATTTTATATGAGGGTGAAATAAGTCAGTATGAATTATTATTGTTAAATATTTTGGCAGGGGCTGGTTGTGATGTTGTGTTGCTTCAATATAAAGGGGACACAGCTTATCAAAGAATAGATAGGGATTTAATTTATTCTATTGGTTTAAAAGTAGATAATGCTCAACCGTTTCCAAGTGATTTTAGTCTAAAAAAAATTCGTGAAAATGCACAAGATGCTTTTAAATTAGAACGACTTTATGGGACAAAACCACAAATTTCTGGCTGTATAAATCAGTGGATAACTACACAAAATCGTGGATTAACTGATTTTATAACTCCATATGCTGAGAGGGGTAGCCAAGCTAATTTATTTTATAATATAATCTATAAAATTAGAGGGGTTGAGGATAGGATAACTTACCTTAATGAATTATATCAATTTTATTTGGAGGTGAGAAAAAGTCAGAAAAAACTCCTTATTATAGAAGGTGGAATTGAAACTCCTGACCCAGATGAAATTAATAATATTCAGCGTCAAAATTATGGAAATATTGAACAGTTAATTGTACACCTATCAAGAAATATACAATGGACTGGAAGTATTGAGTTAGAACGTCTAATGAATAAGGCATTTGTTGATGTTTTAATTGAGGAAAGCAAGAAAAGTGAGCTAAACTTGAATAAACTTTTAAACAAGGCCATATATTTATTGTGCTGGCTAAAGAGATACCAGCTACAATTATTTGCAAACTGGCATATGCCTCAGACGGCGCTTTTGATTTTGATGGGTGGTTGTAAATCAGAGAATGAGGCATTATTTATAAAAATGCTGTCCAATTTGCCAGTAGATATTTTGATTTTGCAACCAAATTTAAATAATGAATGTTGTTTAAATGATGAATATATATACAATGTGAAATATGAAAATACTTTGGAGGTGGATAAATTTCCAGAAGAAAATGGTCATGTTCATATGGGTACTACGGCTTATCATGCAGAACGTGACCTTGATGAAATGTTATATCAAGATACAGGAATGTACCGAAATCAACAATATGGACAAGCTAATGCTCTTAATTTAAAGACTATGTATGAGGAAATTGCGATTTTATGGGAACAGGAAACTAAATTTAGACCAAACTTTAGTACTATAGATAATAAAGTAAATATTCCTGTTGTATTTGCAAAAGTTTGTGGTGTAAAAGATGGGGCATCAGCTCCTTATTGGAAGGGTGTTAAGAGTTTGGTAAACGATGAAACCTTTGTAATTCAGAATGTGCCGTTTATTAGCCCAGAAACAGAAAATCCTATGAAAGCTTATACACATGATTTTTTTAAGCGTGGAAAAGTACAATTTCATAGTATAAAATCTCACCCTCAATATCCATATAGTTTTTTGAGAGATACAATGCAAGACCATATATTGTATAAATTACAAATTTTGATAGATAGTAAAATTATTAAGGGAACTTTTGAAACTGGGGTTGAACATACGATTGTTGCCACTGTGTTTAATCTTCCAAAAGAAATAATTAGATTGCTTCAGCAGTTTGATTTTACGAAAAAAAATCCAAAATTAATTTATATTAATACAGGAGAAAATATTATTTCGTTGCAAGATACAATTTTTACAGCATTTTTGAGCTTAGTAGGCTTTGATGTGTTGTATTTAGTACCAACTGGCTATCAAAACATTGAGCAACATTTTAATAAAATTATTTTTGATGAACACCAAATTGGGCAGTATATGTATGATTTGAGCGTTCCAAATTTAACAACATTTACAGCGAATAGTGCCTTTGCTTCATTGAAAGAAAAAGGTGGAAAATTTTTAAGAGAGGTTAGAAAAACATGGGATTAAATTTTAATAATACAGGAACTACTGAACAAAATTCAACGTCTTTACAAAAAGTTGCCGAACCACAAGTTGAAGCATTTGATATCGTATCTGAGAGGGCTATGCTTCAAGAAAAGCTTGAAAATTCTCAGGAAGTTGATGATATCGTAAGCAAAATTGAAGTTTATAATTTAGAAACGGTAGTATCTTTTGGGGCTGAGGCAGCAGAAGAAATTTCTAAAACATCGGATTTAGTTTTAAGTAGTATGAACCTTTCACAGCTTGATGATTCTAGTGAAATGTTGATGACACTTGCCAAAATCATGGATAAGTTTGATATTGAAGAAATCGAAAAAGACCCTAAAGGTTTTCAAAAATTATTTGGGGGAATGCGTAAACAGATAGATAAAATTTTGGATAAGTACAATACTTTGGGTGATGAGGTTGATAAAATTTACATTCAGCTTAAGCAATATGAAACGGAAATTATGCAGACAAATCGCAAATTAAACCAAATGTTTGATGCTAATGTAAATTATTACCATGAGCTAGTAAGATATATTTTAGCTGGTGAGCAAGGTTGTAGAGAAATTCAAGCTTATATTGACCAACGTCATCAAGATATGATAAATACAGGGGATAGTTCTATTCAATTTGAGTTGCAAAGTTTGCAAAATACGCTTACAATGTTAGAACAAAGAACGCATGACTTGCGAATTGCTGAAAATGTGGCTATGCAATCTTTACCAATGTTGAAAACTATGGAATTTAGTAATGTTAACCTGATTAGAAAAATTAATTCGGCGTTCATTATTACACTTCCAGTATTTAAACAAGCGTTGGCACAAGCAATGATGTTAAAACGTCAGAAAATTCAGGCTGAAGCTATGTCTGCACTTGATGCAAAAACAAATGAAATGCTTCTTAAAAATGCACAAAATACTGTGGAGCAATCAAAACTTACGGCTCAATTAGCTTCTGGTAGCTCAATTAAGATGGAAACTTTGGAGGCTACTTGGAAAACTATCGTTGATGGTATTGAGGAGACTCAGAAAATTCAAGAAGAGGCTAAACGTAAGAGAGAGCTTGACCAAATTCGTTTGGTTGAGATGAAAGAAGAGTTTCGTTCTAAGTATGGGGTTGTAAATAATTAATGAGTTCTTTCCTATTATAATAGGTTGCTAAACATATAGTTGGTGGTGTAAAACAGACGGCTATATAAATTTGTGAGGAGGTATAATCATGCCAATTAATTTATCAAAGGGACAAAAAGTAGATTTGACAAAAGGAAATCCAGGGCTTACAAAGATTATTGTAGGTTTGGGTTGGGACGTAAATGCGTTTGACTCAGGGACAGGTTTTGATTTAGACACTTGTGCATTTTTGGTTGGAGAGAATGAAGTTTGTCCAACAGATCAAGAGTTTATTTTTTATGGAAACTTAGTACATTCGAGTCAATCAGTAAAACATTTAGGGGACAATTTAACAGGTGCTGGTGATGGAGATGATGAGCAGATTGAAATTAATTTGGCTCAAATTCCACAACATATCCCAAAAGTAGCTTTTACGGTAACTATCCATGAGGCTGAGCAACGCAAACAAAATTTTGGACAGGTGAGTAATTCTTTTATTAGAGTAATGAATGCCGAAAATAGCGAAGAGCTTATTAGATATGATTTGGGAGAAGATTTTTCAATTGAAACAGCTGTAGTTGTTGCCGAATTATATCGCCATAATGGTGAGTGGAAATTTAATGCAATAGGAAGTGGCTTCCATGGTGGATTACCAGCATTATGTAATCATTTTGGAATTGATGTAGGATAATAGGAGGATTAGAAATGCCAATTAGTTTAACAAAAGGTCAAAAAGTTAGTATTACAAAAGATAACCCAGGATTGAAAAAAGTACTTATCGGTTTAGGTTGGGACGTTAACCAGTTTGATACTGGTGGAAATTTTGACTTAGATACAGCAGCATTTATGGTAACAGACGCAGGTCAAATTTCTCAAGCAGAAGACTTTGTATTTTTTGGAAACCTTCAACACCCATCAGGGAGTGTAACTCATTTAGGGGATAACTTAACAGGTGTTGGTGATGGAGATGATGAGCAAATTGAGATTGATTTAGAAACAGTTCCAGAACATTTAACTCATATTGCGTTTACAGTAACTATTTACGATGCAGAAACTAGAAGACAAAATTTTGGGCAGGTAAATAATGCTTATATTCGTATTTACAACCAAGAAACTGGAGAAGAATTAGTTTGTTATGATTTAGGGGAAGATTTCTCGATTGAAACAGCGGCTATTTTTGGAGAGTTATACAAACATGGTTCAGAGTGGAAATTTAATGCTATAGGTGCAGGATATCAAGGTGGTTTGGCTGCATTATGTGATAATTTTGGGGTTGAAGTTGAATAAGGAGCAAACAACATGGCAGTTAGCTTAACAAAAGGTCAAAAAGTTAGTTTATCAAAAGGTGGTTCTGGTCTTACAAGAATTTTGATTGGTCTTGGGTGGGACGAAGTTCAAAAAGCTAAGTTTAATCCATTTTCAAAAACGAAACAAATTGATTGCGATGCTTCGGCAATAATGTTAACTGATGGGAAATTTACATCAAATAAAGATATTGTTTATTTTGGAAATTTGCGCCATTCTTCAAATTCAATTATGCATATGGGTGATAATTTAACAGGAGAAGGTGCTGGAGATGATGAGCAAGTTATGGTTGATTTGCCAAATATTCCAGAAGAGTTTGATAAAGTTGTTATAGTTGTAAATATTTATGAGGCTACTAAAAGAAACCAACACTTTGGGCAAATTCAAAATGCATTTATCCGTATTGAAGATAGTTTGACTGGTGAAGAGATGTATAGATATAACTTAACAGATGATTATTCAGATATGACAGCAATGATTTTTGGAGAAGTTTATCGTCACAATGATGAATGGAAATTCAATGCTATTGGAGAAGGAACAACAGATACTAATTTAAATGAAATTGTAAAACGTTATTTATAAATATAAATATGGTTTTGACTACCACAAAAAGGATATTGATTTAAATTAGATTGTTCTTTATAATAAGGTCATAACCAATTAAGGAGGCAAGTTCTATGCATGATTTTTTAGAATATGCACAAGATGCAGTATCAAATTTAACAGTTGAAGATGTAACTTTGCTAAAGATTGCAATGTTATCATTTGGAATTATTGTTGGGAGTACTTGCCCAAATACAGCTCGCAAATTACGCCCAGTGCTTCTTGTATTGTGGCTAGGGATTGCAGGATATTTATTCTACAAAGTAATCTCTGAAAACTATGAAATAACAATTGATTATAAGTAATAAAAACCCCCTCTCACTTGATTATAGGTGAAAGGGGATTTTTTATTTATTGGGTTTTTGAGGTCTATGTTTGGGACGGCGCTTTTTGCTAACTGGTTCTCCAAGAAGATTGCCATAAACGATTAGTTTAGCAAGAGGATTAATTTCTTTTTTTTGATTATCAGAATTATCATTATAGCTCATAATTATACACCGATGTTGTTACGCATTTTGGTATCAGCAATAACATTTTGCATATCATAATAATCCATAACTCCAAGTTTTCCTTCTCTTAAGGCTTGAGCCATAGCCTTAGGAACTTCTGCTTCTGCCGCTACAACTTCTGCGCGCATTTCTTGTTCACGAGCAACTGCCATAGCACGCTTTTCCTCGGCTTTAGCTTGAGCAATATTTTTATCAGCTTCTGCCTGAACCATCTGTAAATTTGCTCCAACATTACGCCCAACATCTATATCAGCAATATCAATTGATAAAATCTGAAATGCTGTCCCTGCATCTAAACCTTTTGATAATACCATTTTTGAAATATTGTCAGGATTTTCTATAACATATTTATGACTCTCAGATGAACCAACAGTCGTTACAATACCTTCTCCTACTCTGGCCAAAACTGTAGCTTCTCCAGCACCTCCAACCAATCTTTCTAAGTCAGCACGTACAGTAACTTGAGCTTTTACCAATAATTCAATACCATCTTTTGCTACAGCCGATATACTTTTTGTTTTAATAACTTGAGGGTTGACGCTCATTTTTACAGCTTCAAAAACATCTCTACCAGCCAAATCAATAGCCGCTGCTTTCTCAAATGGTAAATCAATATTTGCTCTTTCGGCAGCAATTAGTGCATCAACTACAGAGTCAACATTTCCTCCAGCTAATAAATGTGCTTCAAGTTGATTGGCATTAAGTCCAAGACCAGCTTTTGTTGATTTGATAAGTGGCATAATTATTCTTGAAGGGTTAACTCGTCTTAGTCGCATACCAATGAGTGTGAAAATGCTGATTTTTACGTTGGCGGCAAGTGATGAAATCCATAATCCAACGGGTATAACTGAAAAAAACAAAATGAGTAATAATCCAACTAAACCTATTATTATTACTCCATTTACTATATCCATACCAGATTCCATATTTTACTCCTCCTTAAATTTGTGAAACTGTTAGAGTTTTTCCATTTATGGCGATACATTTAACTTTAACTTGCTCATTAATATAATTCCCGTCAGAAACAACTTCAATTCGTGTATTTCCAAATGTTGCAAAGCCAGTAGGTTTTAGGTCTGTAGCCGTTATGCCTTCTTGACCAAGAAAAATTTGTAGTTCGTTAATTTCATTATTAGTTTGTGGAATTGATTGTTTAAGTACTAATTTGTTATGAAGAATGCCTTTTGATAAAAGTTTTACTATTACAAAAAACATAACTGATAATGCAATTATTATGGATAATGTAATCATAATGCCTTCTGTAAAGTTATCAGCAATCATAAAAATGCTTATTAATAAACAAATTATTCCTCCAAGTCCAGGAAGTGAAAGCCCCGGAGCAGTAAGTTCTACTCCAATCAAAATAAAACCTAAAACTAAAAATATTAAACTTAAAGATGTTACACCATCAAACAAAAATTCCATTGTCACCCCCCCTTTTATTAATATCATACTGATTAGAAATGCAATTTGTGTATAATAAAATTTTATTGCATCTCCTCAATTAATTTTATGCTACTGTTGCTTTTTAAATTATGTAAAAAATTTTTGGAATAATTTAGATTTGATTATATCATAAATTGTAGAATTTTACAATAAAGCTGTATTGTACGATAAAAAACCCCTAAAATATTTTAGGGGCTTAAATTTTATTGTTCTTCGTTATTATTGTTTAGTAGGGCAGCGCCTCCAATTAGGCAAACTATACCCAAAAGTCCTGCAACTAACCAGCTAGACATCTCACCTGGCATACCTGCTGAACGTATTTCTAAACCGTCTTCACCAATCATAACACCATCTTCACTAATACCATAACCTTCTTCATTAAGTGTAACAATTTCACCGTCTGGAGTCGTAACACTTCTTGTTGCTACTT
>MDSP01000027.1_pt1 | contig 34265 bp, 31 predicted proteins | sample 1005811 | NCBI WGS metagenome assembly MDSP01 (sample SAMN05526596, study PRJNA338239) | gut metagenome | isolation source: stomach gut content | host: Naso elegans | place: Saudi Arabia: Red Sea | collected 2011-04
TTATATATGTACGGATGGCTAGTTCGGAATTTAAGCCTTTGGAGAACTATATCAAATTAAAGTAGCGAGAAAGTGGCAAAATAAGGTTCGGTGAAAAAGGAAAAATCTCAATATGTATACATTTGAACATATTTTGAGTAGCAGGCATGAAAATGTATTTAGGTGTTGATTATTACCCCGAGCAGTGGGATATGAGTATGGTTGATTTGGATCTTGACACGATTATAGAACTTGGGGCGAACACTATTCGTATCGGTGAGTTTGCGTGGTGTCGAATGGAAGTTGTTGAAGGCAAGTTTGATTTTTCGTTGTTTGATAAAGTTATTGAGAAGGCTAAAGCTAAAAAATTGAACGTTATTTTTGGGACACCAACTGCAACGCTACCTGCGTGGCTTGCGACGAAACACCCTGAAATTATTTCGGAGTTTGAGAACGGAACGAAACGTTCTTTTGGTGGTCGTAGAAATTATTGTTTTAGCAGTGAGCTTTATGTTGAGTATAGTCGCAAAATTATTTCGGCATTACTCACCCATTATAAGGAAGAAACTGCTATTGTGGCGTGGCAAACTGACAACGAATTTGGGCACGAAGGTAGCGATATTTGTTATTGCGAAACGTGTAAAGCTGAGTTTCAGAAGTTTTTGAAATATAAATATGCCGACATAATAGAGCTTAACGAAACGTATGGAACGATTTTTTGGTCGCAAGAGTATAACGACTTTTCGCAAATTCCATTGCCAACGGCAACAATTGCAACGCACAACCCAAGTTTGCGTATGGATTGGGAGCTGTTTCGTAGCAAAGTTGTTGAAGATTATAGCAAATTTCAGGTGGATTTGATTAAAGATATAATCCCGTCGGCAGTTGTTTTGCATGACTTTAGTGGGGGAGGGCTTGCGAAACATTTTGATTTTGCCAAAGCCGCAGCACCGCTTGATATCGTTGCGTACAACAATTATCCTGTTTGGGGTGGGCAAAAAGAGCCTGTGCCACCGCATGATATTGCGTTTAATTTGTCGTTTGTTAGGGGGCTTAAACAGCAAAACTTTATGATAACTGAGGCGATTATGGGGGCACAAGGGCACGACATAACAGGGTATTTGCCACGTCCAAACCAAGCGAAAATGTGGTCGTACCAAGGTATGGCGTACGGTTGCAACTCGCTTTTATACTTTAGATATCGCAGTGCAACTAAAGGTGCTGAGCAGTTTTGTTATGGAATTTTGGACGCAGACAACGTTAAGCGTCGCAAGTTTTTTGAGGTGCAGTCGTTTTTTAAAGACATATGCAACTACAAAGATATGCTTGATACGCCGATTGAAAATGACGTTTGCATCGTGACGGACTATGCGTCTATGGCGGCGTTTAGAATTCAGCAACAAAGTATTTTGATAGATTATGACGGTGAGTGTAAAAAGATGTATAAGCCGTTTCATGACAAAAATATCGGGGTTGACGTTGTTCCAAGTGAGGCTGATTTTGCGAAATATAAGCTGGTTATCGTGCCGCTTATGATTGTGTGGAACGAGGACTTTCAGGCGAGGGCGAAACAGTTTGTCCAAGGTGGGGGGCATATGTTGTTCACGTATAGGACGGCGGTTAAAGATGTTCACAACAACGTTACGTTTGGCAAGCTGTTGCCGACAAATTTTGATGACTTAATCGGTGGATTTGTGTTTGAAACTGAGAGTTTGCAAGAGCTTGATTGCATTCCGCTTAAAGGTGAAAACGAGTTTAGAGCTGGCGTGTTTAGGGAATTTATAGAAACGACGACGGCTAAGACGCTATACACGTATGACGACAAATTTTACGAAACGTATTCTGCGATAACCGAAAATGAATACGGTAGCGGGGTAGCGTATTATTTGGGAACAAGCTTGGTGCCAAATGATTTGGATACTTTTGTGGATTATGTTTTAGGTAAGCTTGGTATTAAGGGGACTGCAAGCCCTGACGGTGTGGAATGCGTTAGGCGAGTTGATAGCAAAGGGAAGGAATATACGTTTTATATAAATCATACCGATGAGGTTCAACATGTTGATGGGGAACGTCTGGAGGCGTATGAGGCAAAAATTATAGGATAAAATATCGGCAATTTTTGGGGGTCATATCAATGACCGCCCTATTATAATAAGGAGAAATTATGGCAAAACAACAATGGAAATCAGGCAATATGGTATACCCTTTGCCTGCAGTTATGGTAAGCTGTGGCAACAATGATGTTTCAAATATCGTCACTGTTGCGTGGACAGGCACAATTTGCACAAATCCAGCAATGACGTATATTTCGCTTCGTCCATCACGCTATTCATACGATATTATAAAAGAAAATAAATCGTTCGTTATCAACTTGACGACGAAAAAACTATTGTTTGCAACAGACTTTTGTGGCGTACGTTCTGGACGTGACATAAATAAATTTGAAAAAATGGGGCTTACCTCTATATACGGTGACGCCACAGGGTGCCCGATGATTGACGAAAGCCCTGTAAATATCGAATGTACAGTTGATGAAATAAAACAACTTGGCTCTCATGATATGTTCATTGCAACTGTCGTAAATGTGTATGCAGATGATAAATATATGGACGATAACGGCAAGTTTCATCTAAATAAAACTGAGCTTGTGGCATATTCACACGGTGGTTATTTTGAGCTTGGAAAACAATTAGGCAGTTTCGGATATTCTGTGAGAAAAAAGAAAAAAACAAAAAATCTCTAGTCAAATTGTGTAAAATGTTGTATAATATAATCATACTTTTTACACGGAGGAAATATTATGAGTATTGCTATTGAAAACTTAGGACAAGTTACAAAAGAACGTGATTTGTTGCGTAAAGTTATTAAAACCCAACTACTTACACTAAAAGAAGGAACTGATGAATCAATTTTAGACATTTTGGATAACAAAGACGTACGAAATAGTAACGAACTATTCGACAAACTTCACGTTATACAAGAAGACCATGTGGCAAAAATTTTAAGCGACAATCCAAAAATTGAGAAAATAGGCAACGTAGAAACTAAGCTTATTAGTGAGTATTGTTCACAATTAAATTCTTGGTATTTTAGTGAGCTTGAAAAAGAATATCAGGCAGAATACAAAAAAAATAAGTCGCCTGAGGCGAAAAGATTTTTGTACACAAAAATTGAAGAATACAACAAAATGAAACGCAAAAGTTCTAGTGGCACAGACGCTTTGGCTACTATATCAAAAGAAATTGTTTCACGTAGACAATACCAAGCTGAGCACGCTTAAAAAAACCTCCTACTATAGGAGGCTTTTTTTATATGATAGTTAACAGTTTAGAAGATGCTAAAAATTCTATTGCTAGTTGCAAAGCTACTGGTGAAACTCCTATCGGCGTTGCAAGTTCTTCACTATTATCATATATGCTAGCAAACTTGTTAAGTATTTTTAATACTAAATTTATATCTTCTGGAAATACGTCGACCGATTTCTCGTTACTTAACAATTTTTCTATTGATTGAAGTATTAAAATACTATCTCTAATATCGCCCAGTTCCATATTAATGCTTGCACGAAGCGGAGTATTTGAAATTAATGAAACTAATGTATAATGTATAACTTTAAGTAATAAATCTGTAGTTAAAAAGTGACAGCCGTCGCTATAAAGCATAGCATCTTTTTTAAAATTTGTTAAAAATAATTTGCTTATAACTATCCAATTTGTTACATTGTGATGGCTTTTTTGCAATTCTTGAGAAATCGCTAAAATATAAATTTTTAGATTAAACTGTACGTTGGAGTCACTTAAAATATGGCTAGGTTCAACTTTTTGTGCATTTGGTTGTTGAGAAATAATTTGTGTTACATTTGATTTAATATCGTTATTTAAGTCTATTCGCATTTTTGTTAGAACCATACGTTGAGTTGTAGTGTTTGCTTCATATAAAACTTTCAAACTGTTAATATATATTTCTTTAAGTTCGTGATACTCATTAAATGTCATTGGGTCACTTTCCTTTCTGCGTTTTGTCCATTGGTTATAATATATGTATATTATAACTAAATATGCGTTGGAAAACTACTCATAATTTCTAATCTTTTGTTGTAATTTCTCACATTGTTGTTCCAAGTCGAAATATTGAGATTTATAATTATCAAAAGTTTGTTGAGCTTGTTGTTTGTTTTTAGACGCTTGTAATACATCAATATAAAAGTTTTCTCTATATTTAAGCAAGCCGCTTTTTCGTTTTTTTAATACATCAAGTTTCACTATATTTAAATCACTTTTTGCTGTTTCGAGTCGTTTTTCTAACACTTCAAGCTTACGTTTTTTGCTACGAATATCATCATTTTTCCAGTAAAATAATTCTTCCAATTCATACAATTCTACATCTTTTTTATATGATTGTATATTATTAAATACTTTGCCTTTTTCAACAAATCCGACAACAGACACATCATCACCACTGCCAGTTTTGCTAAACAGTCCGCTAATTGCAAAATCAGCTAACATATGTCTAAAATAATTATTAAAATTAGTTTGTTCCTCAAATATTTTAACTAGTAAATGCTTATAAAAAACGTTTACCCCGCCCATAATACAATGATTTTTTATAGTATCGTTGTTAATATCATGATAAGTATCAATATAAGCATCTTCAACACCATCACAACCTAAAAAACAAGCAACAACATCTTCTCTCTTTATAATAGCATGCCGAATGCTCGTTGTCACGTCGGCGTCACACATAGACGTAGTTGAGTTGTATTCGCACCGCCTATCCCAAGGGATAGGCTGGCTTATGTCGCCGTTTTCAAAAAACACGACACAACGCCCGTCCCCCTGTTGCAATAAAATCAAATAATCGCCCACAACCAACGCTCCCATAAAAGTCGTCCCATAAAGATGTGGCACACACTCAGCGGGTAGCCCTTTAATAGGGTCGGTTGCGTAGTGGCGATTTATAGCGTCGTACCAACTTGCCACGATACAATTAGTTAAATTTTGTATGATATTGCGACAATGCCTAGTTGTAGGTATGTTAAGTGTAATATTCTCGGCAAGAAAAGTGGTAGCAAACTGCCGGAAACATTCGATAGCACATTCAACAACAAGTTTTGCCCCAATATCACTTCTAATACACGTTTTTGAACCGTGCCCGTCGGCGATGGCACCAATATAAAAACTGTTGTCAACATAAATATCAGAATAATCTTGACAAATTTTATCTTCACGTTTGTTGCCAACTACAGTATGATTAAAAACGAACATAATTAACCCCCATTTATATATAATTTTCGTTTTTTACCACGCAAGATCGTCCCAATCATCATCATCTTCTTCAGGCTCATTTTCTATATCGTTAACTTCATCTGAATTTTGTTCCAAGTCTTGTTCTTCGTCGTATGTTTGCGCATCTGTATCATTGTTATCTAAATCAAACTCAATCATAGCGTTTTTGACAACTGTGCTGCCATTGTCATCTTTATTATCTGTAGTAAGTTTTGACACTAGTACGCTTGATGTAACAGTAATAAATTTCATGAGGCGTTTAAATAAGTCTAAGTCGCTAGTTTTGATAACTGCCTCACTGTTTCCGACGATAGAAGTAATCATATTTTCATCTGCATCATCACCAATAACAAATCCGATTTTAGTCGAATGTTTGAACCAACGATTTTCACGAATTTTTAGCAAGCTTTCGTCATAACTATCAGTTGCATAACCATCGGTCATAACGATAATAACAGGCATCAATGCCCCTGTCATAGATTCCAAAAAATGGTGACGTGAAAGTTTTTCGTCAAGCTCCTCAAGTGCCGAACCAATATCAGTAACGCCTCCTGCCTGCAAATCTTCCCACTCAAAATCGTCCATGTTTTCAGGACCGTTGTTTGTAACCCATCGGCAACCAGAGTTAAATTCAAGAACTGCAATTTTAAGTTTTGCGTCCCCGTTGTTTTTTGCAAGAGTTCTCAGTGCTTCCGTACATTCTTCCATCGCACGGTTTACCGATGCAATTTTTGACCCCTCCATACTACCCGATGTGTCCAAAACATAAAAAATGTGTAATTCTTTGCGTGGGGCTTCGCCCAAATCTGTCAATATATTTGGCATATTGTTACCTCTCTTTTCATTAGAATATAGTTTTAATTTTTATCGTAGTATTGTCAACGTCAAATGTAATACCAGACTTTATAGGAATTACATCGTCAGGTTTAACTTCTTTTGTTACACCTTTTGATGAAACAGCGTTCCAACTTACGCCACTTTTATTTTTGATGCCTAGTGCACCTGTCGATTGTTTTTGTAGCACATGGGCTATCGGATTTAATGCATCTCTGTCGTTTGATACGCCTACTTGGCACTTATAAATTCTAGCATCTTTGATTGCTGGAATAGAAAATTCGCCCAAATCTAGCTCAAATTGTACATTTGCTGGTTTGCCGCAATTGTTATTGTCGCATAGAGAATTGTTTGATTCAACAAATATTTCGTTACCACAACTACAAGAAACAACGCTACTTCTAAATCGTGTCAACACTTTAAGCCATTCTATTTCTGTAGAACGTTTTGACGGCTTATCAAAAGACTCTTGGCTAAATGCTTTGATGAAAATATTTTGCATATAGCTTGGAAATGACGCCCAAACGACAATAGAATTTTTATGTACAACAGGGTGCGGAGCATTATCAGCATTATTAGGATCCATCATAAATATAGGTTCACTGCCATAAAGCTTTTTTTGTAAATTTTCAGTAAGTGCAGGAACAAGATGACGCTTACCTTCAAGTGGGTGATTTAGACAAAACAATGAATACAATATTATAGACATTGAAAATCTATCACTGTGACTGTTTGGAATAGCAGTGCCAAGCACAACTTCAGGTGCCATATATCGTGGCTTACCTGCAATGCCAGTTTTTATACCGTTTGGAGCAACGTTGTCATTGTCGCAAATTAAAACTTTGCCGTTGTCAGGATTAATAAAAAAGTTACCGTCGTTTATATCTTGGTAGCTGTAGCCAGCATTGTGGAGCTGTCTAAATGCGGAAACTATATTTAGAGCTGTGTCGATTGTGCGTTTGTAAGAAGTAAATCGAACTTTGCACAACAAAAAATCAGTCATCTCATAGTATCCATCGGGTTTTAGATCCATAATATAGCCAAATGTCCCGTCTTTCCACTCAGTAATATCTATTGGCCACAAAAATTCTTTGCTAGGGCTACCTTTTATTATATTCGTTTCAATATTATGATAAAAGTCTGTCGGATTGTTGCCTAGTGCCGATTTTTTGTACCATTTTAAAGCTTTTTCTTGACCATTGTAGTCAACTTTATAAATCGAACCTTGTCCGCCTTCGCCAATAAATTGTTTGATTGTAACGGTGGCTCGACTAAAACTTGTTTGTATCGAAAATCCAGATTGTAATTGGTTCATGTTTCCTCCTGTAAAAAATGTCAAATATCAGAAATTACTATACTATTTTAGCTAACTAATGGAAATATGTCAAGGTAATTCTACATATAATGTTGACATTAAATAAATTATGATATACCATTTATATCAACTACATATAAATAGGAGGAGAATATGAACGAAACGGCAAAACAACTTAGACAACTTTATATAAAATATGGCGATGAAATTTTTATGAATAGTATGCGACTTAAAGGGCTGTTGCTCGATTTGATGCACAAAGCAACTGATATAAATATAATACTTCGGGCGACGGAATGCGATGTGGCAACGATGGCTATAGATAGAGTTGCAACTCATCTGGACTCAAAACAAATAAATATAATAATTGGTGAGCTAACAAATAAATTTATATGGGATAAATCAAAGGCAAAACAAGCAGTTGACTATTTTATTTACGCTAAATTTGGGGCAATTGAGAAAGTTGAGCATATTGAGGTGTTTAAACCTATACCAAAACCACAACTTATAAAAACACAAAGTCCAGATAACCATTTTGAATTTAATGAAGCTTATGGCACAATAAAAAAATATATTTCTGATGACCCGATATGTATTATTCCTAAGATGATAAATGGAGTGCTAGTTAAGGCGATTGGCGACAGAACATTTTCTAGGTGTGACCATTTGAGGTCGGTCGAAATACCAACAACGGTCAAAACTATAGGGCAAAGTGCATTTAGTGTATGTATAAATTTGGACACAGTGAAAATCCCAAATAGCGTGACAAATATAGGCAATAGTGCATTTTATGGTTGCTCTAGTTTGCAGGCTATAGACTTGCCAGCCAACATAACGAGCATAGGAAGTGACACGTTTTATGGTTGTGTAAATTTAAAGACGATAACAATTCCAAATACTGTCGTTAGTATAGGAAGTGGGGCGTTTTATATGTGTTCAAGTTTGATGGAACTAAAATTACCACATGGTATAACAAGTATAGAGTATCATACATTTAATGGTTGTAAAAGTTTAAAGCGTATGGAAATTCCAAATACAATTAAAAGTATCGGTCAAAGTGCGTTTAGCAATTGCACAGATTTACAAACGATAAATATTCCTTCAAGCGTCATAACTATAAGCAACAAAGCTTTCGTAGGTTGTCCAAACTTAGAGCAAATAAAAATTCCAAAAAGTGTAATAAATATTGCACAAAACGTGTTTGATGAAACAATACAAGTTATATAAAAAACAAGGGACACCTGTGGAACGTCCCTTGTTTTAATGCGAAACCATATAATTTTAGTTGGCAGTGGTTTTATAACGACACTAGTTTTTTATCTAACTTGTTTTAAATTCGGTCATAAGCATTTCAAGAATTTTAGCCTCGTCCATTAGTTTCAAACTAATTTGAGAACACTCTGTAGCATTAGTCGTATTTTTTTCATTAATTTCTGAAACTTGCGATATGCTATTTTTAATAGTAGCAAGCAAAGTTTGTTGGGTGTTTGCATTGTCAGTAAGCTGTTCATTTAGTACCGTTGAAGTTTCTATTTGTGTGTAAATTTGTTTGAAAGCAGTTGAAGTCCCGTTAACTATAGCACTTCCCTCGTTTGCACTTTTTACGCTTCTGTTCATAATTTTTTCTATTTCGCTTACTTGTTCAGAGCTTCTCGTTGCAAGCTCCCGTATTTCCCCAGCAACAACTGCAAAACCACGTCCCATTTCGCCAGCTCTTGCTGCCTCGATTGATGCGTTTAGTGCAAGTAAATTTGTTTGGTTAGCAATATCAGCGATTACCCCTACAAATTTTGAGGTGTCCTCAGTCGCCGAAACGATTTCTTCCATAGCCAAGTACAACGAATTCATTTTAACTAAGCTGTCATCAGTTGTAATTTTTATATCGTGCGAAACAGTTGTAACGTCAGCAGTTATAGCTATGTTGCTTTCGATTTTGTTATATAAATCTTCCATAGAAGTAAAAAATTCATTAAGTAGTTTTGTTTGAGTCGCTATAACAATAAGAGCTTCCTCGGCAGAAGTTGAAGATCTTGTTGCTTTTGTTGACACTTGTTCGGTAGAAATAGAAATTTGTTTTAGTGTGTTATTTAATGTTTCAATTGCACCGTTAATATTATTTTTAATAGAACTAAATTCACCAACAAAGTTTTTTGTAATAGGGTCGGTCATATCGCCGTTACGGACATTTTTTAGACTGTGGTCTATTTCGTATATATAAGTAGAAAACATTTTTGTCATAGTACGCATAGCCTCGGCTAATTGCCCAATTTCATCATCAGAAACGTACTCGATATTACCACCCAATTCACCTTTTGATAGTTGTGTAGCCAAGCGAGTCATGTCTAAAATCGGCTCAACGATGAACTTAACAGCAACGTTGTATAATTTAAAAGAAACTATTGATGCAATTGTATACACAATAAATAATGTAATTATTACGACATTTATTATAAGCGTAACTTTATCAATTAGGGCATGATTGCCTGCGTCCGTAATATTTAATAGCTCCTCAATCTCAGCAAATACGCTATCCGATAGCGGGATAGTGTTTTCTTGGATATAATAATAAGCCCCTGCTATATCATCGTTTTTTGCAAATTGTAATAGAGTTTCGTTGCTACTTAACAAAGTTTCAATTGATGTAATAATTTTTGTGTCATACATATTAGTTTGTGGCAACAATACTTTAAGAATTTCAACTTCGTTTTTAATATTTTTGTTTATATCCTCGATTTTTGCAATGTACTCTTGTTTGACCTCGGACGAGTCTTCAACCAATATCCGATAAATATTTTTTTGTTCCACCTCAAAATACAAATAAATACTAAATGCTGAATTTTGTGTTGCATACATAGTTGCACTGTACGTTGTTAAGTCGTTTTTTACAGATTGAAATCGGTTTATAGAAAACAAACTCAAAAAAGTAATTGCGATACCTAGCCCCCATAACATACGAAATAGTTTTTTCCTTATAGGAAAGTGTTTAAAATACTCCATAATATTCCCCCTTGTTATACTAAATATTTTCTTTATTATAAGATGATATAAACAAAAGGTCAATATTATACTTATGAGTATATATTTTGGAACAAAAACGGGAGCAACAATTGCCCCCGATATAATTAATTATTTGATGCAATAATTTCTTTTAATGTAACATGACTGTTTCTAAATCTATCTGTACTACGCTCACCTTTAAGTCTAATTGAATTTGTTGGACAATTTTGTGTGCATGCAAAACAACTTATACAAAACTCGCCTAAAGCGATTTTGCCGTGTTCTTTATCAACTCTAATGTTGTCCACAGGGCAAACACGTGTACAAACTCCGCATTGTGTGCACGTGTCTTGGACGTGTGCAAACGGTTTGATACCAACGCCAGAAACGTTCCCATGTAGTGATGGTTTGTGATGTGGGTCTTTCTTTTGTTTTAACATACGGTTAGTTGTCATTTTGTCAAAACGATTAGTTTTTAGTATAAATTGTTTTGAGTTTTCGATGTCAGATTTTACTTCGGCTATTTGTTGCTCGATTTCTTTTTTATGTTCACTTTCAATTTGTTTTTTCATATTAAATCCAGGTAGCCAGTTATCAACCATTTTAACAGTGTTGATATATGCAAAATCTTTGCCTGATTCTTTTCCAATTTGAAGTAAATGGTCAACAGATGCACCGTCATGAATACCGTATGTCATCACTCCAAAAATATAATCGCTATTTAGCTTAACTTTTTTTATAAATTCTTCAATGTAAGGTGGAACAGATATTGAGTAAATCGGGAAAACAAATCCGATTTTATCGTCAGTAAATTCAAACTTTTCTTCTTTAATCATTTTAGGAATTGAAAGCAGTTCGCCTCCTAATGATTTTGCTACATATAAGTTGTTTCCAGTTGCAGTAAAATAAAGTATAGTCATAGTATTATCCCCTTTAATATTGATTATAAAACAAGTGTTGCTTTTCTTTTATAGAGCCATTATAATATATACAAGCTTGGACATTCAAGCCCCAATTATTATAAAAATGAAAAATAAGCGACACTACCCGTACTATGTGTTGCATATTTCAAGAGAAGGAGAATTTATGCCATCTGATAGACGAATAATTTATACAAAGCAAGTTATTAAACAATCGTTTTTAAAGCTTTTAGAAACAAATCACTTAGAACAACTAACTGTCAAGGCGTTGTGCCTAGAAGCGGACATAAATAGGGCAACATTTTATAGACACTATCAAGATATATACGACCTTTGTAGCCAAATCGAAAAAGATTTAATTGACCAAGTGCCTGCTGAAGTTGTAAAAGACATAATTAATATTGATGTTTTGCAAGTGTTTTATGATAACCAAGTGTTTTATAGAGAGTTTTTTCGCTCAAAATTATTAAGTAATATCATAAAAAATTCTAATCAATACTTTGTGGAAGAAGAACTTGAAAAGTCTAAGGTTGGTTTTGATGCAAAAAAGTTTAAATATTCGTTTGACTATTTTTTATATGGGGTGGAGGGGTTATTAAAAGACTGGGTTATGAGCGGTTGTGTTGAAACGCCAGAAGAATTTTCGCACATTTTAAAGGAAATAACTCAATGACAACGCCTAAAAAACGCTCTCTAGGAAAAATAATTTATGATTTCATTTTGCAATGTGCAAGAGCTGTTATTATGGCGTATGGACTGTTGTTTATAGTTGGAGTATTAAATTCTTTTTTAACAGTTAATTACAACACATATTTTTTAAAACTTGCAGAAATTACTTCGGAAAGTATGTATAAAACAATCGAAACTGGGAACACTTTACTTACACGTGGGATATATGACCCCTCAAAGCTGAAAAGGGGCGACATAATAACTTTTAAAGTCACTGAAAAAAATCAGGATTTACTATATATAAAAAGATTAATCGGCTTACCTTATGACCACATTAAATTTATAGATGGGGAACTATATATTAATGATGAAAAAATAAATGAGCCATATATTAGCTACGAAGATAAATTCAATGGAGAATTTGTTGTGCCTGCTGACCATTACTTTTTTCTTGGTGATAATCGTTTGCTTAGCTATGATTCAAGATACCTTGAACAACCGTTTATACAAAGCGAAAATCTTTATGGGAAAGCAATAGCGTTTATATTTCCGATAAAAAAATTATCAATTATAACTAACCCATATTAATTTACACCAATTTAACTAAATATTCATAAACTTGTAGTAACATTAAAATCAAATTAATGTACAAGGAGGCAGTTATGCAGTATTATTTATTTGACTTAGATGGAACGCTTACAGATTCAAAAGAGGGGATAGCAAAAGGATTTAAATATGCATTACAACATTTTGATATAATCATAGAAAACTTGGATGATTTAAACAAGTGCGTTGGACCACCGCTAGGTGCATCGTTCAAAAACTTTTTTGCTCTTGATGACACGCAAGCTGAACATGCAATCGCAAAGTATAGAGAATATTATACAGACAAAGGAATGCTTGAAAACACGGTGTATGAGGGCATAGCAGATGTTCTTGAAATGTTGCAACAACAAGGAAAAACTTTGTTTGTAGCGACGTCAAAACCAACAGTATATGCAAAGCAAATTGTGGAACATTTCGGGCTATCAAAATACTTTACAGAAGTTGTTGGAAGTGAGCTTGATGGGACACGTTCAAAAAAAGTAGACATTATAAACTATATTTTAGAAAAGCACAACATAACGGACTTATCAGAAGTTGTAATGATAGGTGATAGAGAATATGACATAATCGGAGCAAACGAAGTAGGGGTAACTTCGATAGGTGTACTATATGGATATGGAACGTTTGAGGAGCTTCAAACAGCTGAAGCGACATATATTGTAGAAAGTGTAGAGCATTTAACAATTGTTTTACGAATGAACTTTTAAAATATTTAATGATTATACTGTAGATGGGAGGTAACTTATGCGAACAAAAATAAAATTTAATTCGCCTGCCATACTAGGATTTACTTTTATATGCCTTATCGCATTCGGACTAAATTGGATAACGGGGGGGCATACAAACAATATAATTTTTAGCACATACAACGCTTCAATGTCAAGTTTTATGACGTATGTTAGACTTTTGGGGCATGTGTTTGGGCACGTTAATCTTGACCACTTAGTTGGAAACTTAATGTTAATACTGCTTATTGGACCGTTACTTGAGGAGAAATACGGAACACAAACTATGGTTGCTATAATTTTGGTGACAGCGATTATTACGGGGCTATGCAACAACTTTTTGTTTCCAAACGTACAACTTCTTGGAGCAAGTGGGGTAGTATTTGCGTTTATTTTGTTATCATCTTTTACAAATTCAAGTAATGATGGAAAAGTTCCATTAACTTTTGTGTTGGTGGCGACGCTATATTTGTCAACAGAAATTTATGAGGCTTTTTTTGTAGTAAACAACGTATCAAACTTTACACATATTTTGGGTGGGGTTATCGGTGCAATAAGTGGTTACATGATAAATAGAAGTTAGAGAGGACGATTGTTAGTCGTCTTCTCTTTTAGCCTATGACTAATTATTAATAAGATGCGAGAAATCTAGTATTTCTAATTCAGATGTTAATGGATATTGTTTGTTATAACTTCCTTCAGGAACGACAAGAACTATATTTCCGTTATTTTTAAACAATAAGCTACATATAGGATTGTTTTCGCCTTGTTTATAAAAACTACAATATTTAGCATCTTCTTTTTTAGTATAGCTTATATTATCTATAATATTTTCGATTTGCAGTATGCATCGTTCTTTTAATGACAGCTCCATAGAGTTGTCAATTTCTTGCACATCATCTTCAATTTCTTGGATTTCTTCCTCAACTATTATCGTTTTTGTAACGGTCTTTTTAGGTTTGCTAACTTTTCGTGGCGAATGATTATCCAAATAAAATTGAGATATTGCAGCCGTTAAAAACGTCTGATTTAATTCTTGCAAAAATTTAGAATGACTGTTATTTGAAACAGAATTAATTATCCCATCAACTAATTCTGGGCTGGGATTTAACAATGCTTCTTCGATAGATTTGTTTACAAGTTGATAACCTAGCAAAGTTTGAGCTTTAAGTTGCATACTAGCCACGTTAAGATTAGTGCGGCAAAACATTTCTAAGTTTTTAATATCTTCATCAGTCAAAGTTTCTAAGTTTATTGTTAAAAAAGGTATATCATCTAACACGTTAGGAATTAAACAGTCTGTAAAAAATTGATACACAAATCCATTAGTGAGTATCGAAAATTTGCAGTGGGGGATTGCCCCAAAATATCTATAAAGCTGGTTGTAGTGTTTAGCTAAATTTTCATCGGCTTTTTTAGTTTCTATAATGATAGTTGGTTCGTCGTCCAACAAAATAGCATAATCAACTTTTTCACCTTTTTTGATACCTAAATCAGCCACATATTCTGTCACAAATTCAGTTGGGTTAAATATATCATAGCCAAGTATTTTAAAGAAAGGTAATACTAGTGCTGTTTTTGCAGATTCTTCAGTTTTTAACACTGGTCGTAAGGTTTTTGCTTTTTCAGCAAATGTTTTTAAGGCTTTTTTCATAAAGTAGCTTCTCCTTTTCTGTTTCAATTAGTATTTACAGCTTTGCCAATGCTTATAAATTATATTCACAATATTTTATAAGTAAAAAAAGCCCTCAGTTATGAGGACTTTGAAAGAAAAATTTTTCAGTTGTGTATTTCTAGTATTCCAGCACAAAAAGAAATTTTTTTGAACGTAGAATTTTTAAAGCAGGGAACGATTTCAGTTGCAATCAAATAAATTTCATCTGTATCCCAAATATCTAAGTATTGTTCACGACAGCTTTCTTCTTGCTTTTTATTAGCAAATGCTACATCGCCTATTAAAATTTTGCCTTGTGGAGTTAACAAAGTTAATAATTGACTAATAAAACGTACTTTTTGCCCGTTATTTAGATGATGAATAGCATAAGTACAAATAACAAAATCAAATTTATCTTCCAGATTAGGCAAATTTTCTTTAAAGTCGAATTCAATTAAAGTCGCATTTGGCATTTTAGGTCTACATATTTCAAGCATTTTACCAGAAAAATCAACTCCCGTTATAGTATACCCCTCGTTATAAAGCTTTGTTGAAAGGACACCTGTCCCAATTCCAAGGTCTAATACAGACGCATTTGGAACGAGTTTTACTTGACTGTATATAGTGCTTAATAAACTTTTATACCCTGCAAATGGATAACTGTTGCTTTCACTAATATGTTTCACTGTTAAATCATAATCATCTGCCCATAAATCAAATCCCTTATTATCTAACATATAATGCCTCCTGTTTATTTAAAATCCAAAAAAATACATTGCTAAAATGTGTAAAATTAATAAAATAATTGCAATGGGGGTTTGAGTTTTAATAACAGCCTGATCATCTTTCATATCCATCAGTGCAACAGGTACAACGTTTATATTACCAGCCATTGGTGTCATTAATATTCCGCAATAACCCGCAGTAAATCCTATAGCCCCAATAATAGCAGGATCCCCTCCTTGTGATATTACAACAGGACCCCCAATACAAATTGTTACTACTGTAAATGCTACAAATATATTTCCTACAATATAACTAAATATTGCCATTGATATACAATATATTACAACTCCAATAAATTTATTATTGATACTTATATATTTTATAAAAATCTCACTGGCTCCAAGCTGCACAAATAATACAGCAACTGTTACTAATAATTGTGGCAATATACTTACTGAACCGATTTGTTGTAACAATTTTGCACTATCATTTATAACAAGCGATAGCTTTGGTTTTGTAATTATAAACGCAACTAACAAAGCAATAAACGAGCCTGCCCCTACAGCAAAATATGGTGCATCAACGACATCAAATAAATAACTACCAATAGAAACAGAGGCTATTACTAAAACCAAAGATGGTAAAAATATTTTATTACGTAGTCTTTTGGCATGTATTTCAGAAAATTCCGCATCTGGTTCCAAATATTTTGCAATCGTAATTCGTTTTAGCCCTGTGAACAGACTCATCAGAACTAACATCAATCCAACAACATTTGGTGCTATATAATCACCAAAAACAAACAGTATACCTAAAAATCCCCAAAATGATGATGTTTCAAATTTTCGTTCATCTTCTATAGTAATAAAAGATTTGTATGCAATAAATAACATTAAAAAACCTATTGGGACATAAAAAATATTTAATAAATCACTCATTTTTTGCCCCTCTATCATACTTTTTACTTAATGATTTATCAAATAAAATATTTTGGATAACAACTATTAGTAAGGCAACCAAAGCCATAATAATGCTAGCTTGGCTAATAATAACTGCATTAACATCAAATCCTTGAAGTATTAAAATAGAAGTAATTAATAAAACTCCGCTACTGCCATCAAATAAATTTTGTCCAAAAAAGTGTGACAAATTTTCTGTAGTTGCCGAAAGTGCTTTGATTTTCTCGTGAGTTTCATCATCAATTTTATTAAATTCAGTTTCGGCTGATGACTGAGCAAGAGGGTTAACAAGCGGTCTAACAAATTGCATATGCCCTAAAGTTCGGATATACAGTGCTCCTGCAATTTGACGAATAATCATATACAATGTCAAAATCTCGCCTACAGTTTTATTTTTTGCACTATAAATCAGAGTTGTTGCACGTTGTCTTACACCGTATCTTTCTATAATTCCTATGAGTGGCAAAGTTGTTACAAACAAAGTAATATTTCTGTTGTCTATAAAAGCTGTGCCTAAAATGGTTAAAATTTCGTTTAAGTTGAGTCCGGAAATTAATCCAGTTATAATTCCAGCTGTTAAAATAGTAAATAGCGTGTCAAGTTTTAGTATAAATCCAATTATCATAATTAAAATGCCAACCAAACTAATCAAGTATTTATTCCCTCCCAAAAATTAATACATTATTATATCATGATTTGTAACAAATGGTCAAACAAAAATGGCAAAAAAAGTAGGGGGTCTACTGACCACCTAGCTACTATTTAAACTGCTCTAAATCATGCTCAATAGTCTCCCATTCGACATAGTAATGAGCAATAGTTTGTTCTATTGATTGTTTTTTGGTGCTAAGCTGTTTGGACTTTGCAAAATCAGAATAGTATTCTGGTTGGCATAACATCTCATCTATATCCATAACTTCTTTTTCAGCATCTTCTATAGATTTTTCAAGATTTTTTAGTTTTGTTTGGAGCTTCTTAATTTGTGTTTGTTGCTCCTTATTTTTTTGCCAGTCTAACTTGTTTGCTGATTTAGATGTTTCGGCTTTAACTTCAACAGGTGCACTAATCAAAGTAAGTTCTTTCTTTTTTTCCAAGAAATAATCATAATCCCCTAAATATACTGTCATGGCTAGTTTTGACATATCAAGTATTTTAGTTGCAGTTTGATTTATAAAATATCTATCGTGAGATATATATAAAACTGTGCCTTCGTATGTTGTTATAGCACGTTCCAAAATTTCTTTGGACATAATATCTAAGTGGTTTGTAGGTTCGTCTAGCAACAAAAAGTTGGATTCACTAAGCATAAGTTTTGCAAGTGCTACACGTCCTTTTTCACCACCGCTTAACGTACCAATTTCTTTGAAAACGTCGTCTCCCATAAACAAAAATGCTGCTAGCACGTTACGAATATGCCCGTTTGTTAACGTTGGATATGTTTGTTGAATTTCTTCAATTATAGAGTTGTGAGAATTAAGCGATTCATGCTCTTGATCATAGTATCCAATATGCACGTTTGTCCCAAGATGAATTTCACCAAGACGTGTATACAACTGCTCAAGAATTAGCTTAAATAAGGTAGTTTTTCCAACACCATTAGGTCCAACTATCGCAATTTTATCACCCTTTTTTATCTCAAATGATATATTTTTAAATATAAGTTTAGTGTCAAAATACATACCGACGTCACGAACGCTTAAAACATCGTTTCCGCTTTGAATTTGAGGCGTCAAAATTAAATTCATAGGCTTATCATCAATCATCGGCATATTTAGAGGCGTAATTTTATTAAGTGCTTTTTCACGGCTATTTGCACGACGAATAGATTTTTCACGGTTAAATTGACGTAATTTTGCAATAACTTCCTTTTGTTTATTGATTTCACGTTGTTGATTTGCATATTCACGCATAGCAATTTCATGATGTTTTGCACTTTCGATAACAAAATTGTCATAATTCCCATTATAAATCTGGCTTTTTCCAAATTCAATATGAACAACTTTATTTACAACTTTGTCTAAAAAATATCTATCATGCGAAATAATTAACACTGCACCACGATAGTTACGCAAAAAGCCTTCAAGCCATTCAATTGACTCAATGTCAAGGTGATTTGTAGGTTCATCTAGCAACAGCAATGTTGGGTCTTGCAACAACAGTTTTGCAAGCGAAATACGAGTTTTTTGCCCACCAGACAAAGTTGAAACTTTTTTGTCATAAATAGATTCCTCAAACCCTAACCCCTTCAAAATTCCTTTTACAAGACTTTTATATTCATAGCCTTTGTTGTTTTCGTATTGCTGTCTAAGTGTGTCATAGGCAAGCGTAAGCGTCATAGAGCCACTTTTGGCAATAGCTTGTTCCATTTGTTCAAGACGTTTTTCAATTTTCATAATGTCCTCAAACACGCTTAACAACTCGATAAAGACAGTGTTTTCAGAATTTATATTCATATGTTGGTGCAAATAGCCTATAGTACAATTTTTTGCCATCGTAACATCGCCGCTATCAGCCATCAATTCACCAGTTATTATTTTAAATAACGTTGTTTTTCCGACTCCATTATTTCCAACAATTGCAACTTTGTCGTTAGCTTCTACGTGGAAATTTATGTCTAATAAAATTTCTTTTTCGTTGAATGATTTTTTTATATGATTTGTGGCAATAATCATTAGTGTAGCCTCCTTATTGGTATTAATACAATTATATTATCAGAAAATCTTGATTTTTGATAGTCCAAATAAAAATATAGTATAGTGTTTGATAAAAAATTGACAAATTAAACTTTCATGTATACAATGTTTTATATAGAAAGGGTGATACAAGTGGAAGATAGAAAAATTTCTATGGCAGTAGTAAGAAGATTGCCTAGGTATTACAGATATTTAGGAAATTTATTGGACAACGGCGTTACAAAAATATCTTCAAAAGAACTAAGTGATAGAATGAAAGTTACAGCTTCTCAAATTCGTCAAGACTTAAATAATTTTGGGGGATTTGGTCAACAAGGATATGGTTATAATGTTGAGTATTTATATGAAGAAATCGGAAAAATTTTAGGTTTAAACCGAGTATATAAAATGGTATTAATCGGGGCAGGAAATTTAGGTCAAGCACTCGCTAATTACACTGCTTTTAACAAACGTGGATTTGAACTTGTAGGGATTTTTGATGTTAATCCAAAAATAGTAGGGCTATCTATTAGAGGCGTGGAAGTGCTAGATATTGATAGTTTAGAAAACTTTGTAAAAACGCATGATATTGATATAGCAATTCTTGCTACACCTAAACAGGGAGTTGAAGAAATTGCTAGCAACTTATCAACTTGGGGGGTAAGAGGGATTTGGAACTTTTCGTCTGAAGATTTGCTATGTGCGGAAGGTATTTTGGTGGAAAATGTCAATTTATCACAATCTCTTATGACGCTGGCTTATCAAATTCATTCTGAAGGAAATAAATCCTTATAAAAGGTAGCTATTTACTTGAAAATATTATAGAATAAGAGGGATATATTATTTAAAAGAGTGGAGATAAAAAAATGTTTAAAAAATTTCGCTTGAGAAATAAAAACAATGAAGAACCTGAATCTTTGTCTTTGTATGAGGACGATATAGAGCAGATAAAAATTTTGCTAACAACTAAAGAGTTGCCTGTGCTTATTTTAGATCCAAATTGGTACAAAATTAAACAGTTAGTGGTTAACAAAAATATTGAAGCACTAGAAGTAAAAGTAAATGAAATTTTGCAACGTAGAGGGCAAATTCAAGTTGATATTTCGGATTATAACAAGAAAAAACAAAGTTTGATAGGAAAAATTCTGAAAATTAGCGAGCAAGTTCAAACAAATATAGATGAGGCAATAGCGTTAACAGAAGCTAAAGAAGCATTAATTCATGCAAATGATACTATTGCACTTCTTGAAGTTGAAGCTCAAGATATAGAGGCAGATTTAGACCAGTCTAACCTTGAATTAGTCGAATCTACCGTAATTACAACTTATTCACAAATGAAAGATTGTAAAGAAGAAAGTACTACGCTAGATCAAGAGATACAAAACCTTCGCAACGAATTATTACAAAAAACTTCGCAAAAAAAAGTATGTGATAAAAAATACACTGAATTATACCAATATCTACATAATATAGTAGGATATGAATATGTAAATAAAATGGATAAAATAGCAGGAGCAAAAAAAGATGATTAGTGGCGTTGGGACAGATATTATTGAAATTGAACGTATTTCGGTTGCAGTCAATAGAACAAAAAATTTTATAGATAAAGCATTTACGCAAAGTGAAAAAAACTATATAAATCTAAAAAAAAACAATCCTCAAACGATAGCAGGTATGTTTGCAGCAAAAGAAGCAACAAGTAAAGCGTTAGGTGTGGGTTTTTTAAAATTTGGTTTACAAGATATAGAGATTTATTATGATACTTTAGGAAAACCTAGTATAACTCTTAACAACGAAGCTAAAAATATTGCTCTTAAAAATGATATTTATGATATACAAATTAGTATTTCACACTGTAAAACATATGCTGTGGCATTTGCGATTGCACAAAAAATTGATTGATTTGTATAAAACTATAGGAATTTTCATATTTATGTATGACATAGAGTATATTTATTATTAAGGGGGGGTTTTTCGTGACCTTTTTAAGACCAAGAGTTATAGCGGAAGTAGATACATCAGCTATAAGACATAACTATCAACAAATACGACAATTTATTAGAGATGATGTTGAAATTATGGGTATTGTTAAAGCAGATGGATATGGGCATGGGGCAGCTGTTGTTGCAAATATTTTGCAAGAAGAAGGTGTGTCAAGATTTGGTGTTGCAATAGCTCGTGAAGGTGAAGAACTTAGGCTATCAGGTATCAAGTGTCCTATTTTAGTTTTGGGCAATACGCCCCCACGGGACTTAGAAGTGCTTATAATAAACAATTTAACTCAAACTGTTTTTTCTTATGAGATGGCAAAAGAAATATCTAAATGTGCGGCTAAATTTGATAAACTTATAAATGTGCACATTAAAGTGGATACGGGCATGGGAAGATTAGGATTTTTGACAAATACTACAAGTATTGAGCAAATCAAAAAAATTATGTTGCTTCCAAATCTGAATGTTGAAGGTATATACACACATTTTGCTACCTCAGATGAAGAAGACACTTCATATACAAAAGAACAGTGGAGTATATTTAAAGGGTTTCTTAATGAACTTAAACAAGTTGGTATAGAAATTCCAATAGCACATGCAGCAAATAGTGGAGCGATAATCGCCCACGAATATACGCACCTAAATGTAGTAAGACCAGGTATTATATTGTATGGATATTATCCATCTAGTTACCTAGAAGGTAAACAGATATCGTTAATTCCTAGCATGACGCTAAAAACTCAAGTTGTACATGTAAAGGAAGTTCCGGCTAATCAGTATATAAGCTATGGTCGAAAATATCAAACTACCTCAAAGACGAAAATTGCAACTATTCCTATTGGATATGCTGATGGATATTCAAGGCGACTTTCTAATATCGGCAAAGTGCTTATAAAAGGGCAATTTGCAAACATTGTTGGAACTATATGTATGGATCAATTTATGGTAGACGTAACTCATATAGGCGATGTTACTGTTGGTGAAGAAGTTGTGCTAATAGGTAAACAAGGCGATAATATAATTTTAGTTGAAGAACTTGCAAATATTATAGATACTATAAATTATGAACTCATATGCATGATAGGAAAACGTGTACCAAGAAGGTACATTTAAAGTATAAAAAAAAGACAGTAGGCAATACTATTATTATGAGATTGCACGACTGTAACATGAGGAGTGGTTTTGAATGTTAGGTTGTTCGCCCAACCCACCAGAAAGCAGTTCGTCAGTTCAACAAAAAAAGTCTATGGACCAAGCTATTCTAATGAAGATGAAAAGAGGATATTTAGAAATGGCAGATATTAATCTGTCGATATCAAATTTGTATTTCCAAGTAGAAAGCGAGGTACAATCGTACTATGATAGTATAGTGGAGTGTGAGTAGAGTGATAGTCAAACGAGGAGATGTTTTTTATGCAGATTTAAGCCCTGTCATTGGATCTGAACAAGGCGGCGTTCGTCCTGTGCTTGTTGTACAAAATGATATGGGAAATAGGTTTAGTCCCACAATAATTTGTGCGGCAATTACGTCAAAAATTAATAAAGCTAAGTTACCAACACACGTAGAAATTGATGACAATAGATATGAAATCGTAAAACGCTCGGTAATTTTGCTAGAGCAAATCAGAACGATAGACAAAAAAAGGCTTAAAGAAAAAATTTGTCATCTAGATTCGGATTTGATGTTACAAGTGGATAAAGCAATTCTTGTAAGCTTCAGTGTAGGTACATAGCGAAGCGAGGTGTAAAAAGGCTAGAGTTCTAGTCTTTTTACTATAAATATAAAGGAGGAACAAAAGATGAGAGAAATATTTACCAAACTAGGAGAGAGTGTGAAAACTACATACAAAGAAGTGTCATCACAAACTCTAAAAACTTTAGATCAGACAAAAATGCGTAGTGAACTTTCGTCACTGAAAAATGAGCTAAAAAAAAATCAGCAACAATTAGGTGAACTTTATTTCAATTATGTAGAATATGGTGAGTTGTTTGATAATACATTATTAATAGACAAGATAAAAGAAGTTACCGAGAACATTAATGAGATTGAGCAATTATTAAACGACATTGCTGATCAACAAAAGGGTAGCTTTGATGACTACAAAGACGACTTAAAACAAACTTGGCAACAACATTCATACACTTATCAAAAAGGGGAAACGTACGAAACGGAAGAATTTGAAACAGAAAATGGGGTTATACACATCACGATACCAAAAAATTAGATATTTGAAAAGGATAACGCTATGAATCAGGGTCATTTAACACTACAAGCAAGACAATCAATAGAATACGCACAAAAAATCATGGAACAATTTGGACACAAATATTTGGGGACAGAACATTTGTTAGTAGGACTAGCTCACGTACCAGGTTCAATTTCTCAAGTTGCACTAAAAAAGCGTGGCGTAACTGAAGATGATATAATTCAAAAGATTAGAGAGCTAATTGGAAAATCACAAACGACAGATAGAACTAACAGAGGGTTTACTCCTAAAATGGATCGCCTAATTGAGCTTAGTTTACAACTATCAAAGCAGACTGGCACAAGCAAAATTGGGACGGAGCATTTGCTTTTAACTCTATTAAAAGAAGTTCAATCTGTTGCGGTTAGAATACTTGAACTATTAAAAGTTGATGTAAATGCACTTTATGCAGACGTAAACATCATTTTAGCTACAGACCGTACTAAAGATGTAACTTTTGCTCAAATTACTGAAAAACAAGCAAGTTTGACACCGACATTAGATAAATTTAGTCGTGATTTAACGGTGCTTGCGGCAGAAGATAAATTTGATAACATAATAGGTCGTGAGCAAGAGATCGAACGTATAGTACAAATTTTATCTCGACGTACAAAAAACAACCCGTGCTTAGTTGGTGAACCTGGAGTTGGGAAAACAGCTGTCGTTGAAGGGCTTGCACAACGTATCGTAATGGGGAATGTTCCTGCACTTCTAAAAGAAAAGCGAGTTGTAGCACTAGATTTATCAACTATGATAGCTGGGACAAAATATAGAGGTGAATTTGAAGAAAGAATTACTAAAGTTATGAAAGAAATTGTGTCAGTTCACAACGTAATTTTATTTATTGATGAGCTACACACTATTATAGGGGCAGGGTCGGCAGAAGGTACAATGGACGCCTCAAACATACTAAAACCTGCACTTTCACGTGGTGAATTGCAACTTATTGGTGCAACAACATTAAATGAATATCGCAAATACATCGAAAAAGATGCCGCTCTTGAACGTAGATTTCAGCCTGTAAAAGTTGAGGAACCAACAACTGGCGAAACACTCATTATACTAGAAGGAATTCGTTCAAAATATGAGGAGCATCACGAAGTGTCTATTTCTGATGAAGCTCTTACTGCCGCAGTAAAGCTTTCTCAACGATATATTACAGATAGATTTTTGCCGGATAAAGCAATTGACTTAATAGACGAAGCTGCATCACGTGTGAAGCTAAGAGCCTACACATCGCCAGACCAAATTAGAGATGTTGAAAAACAGCTTATTGGACTTGGAGCTAAAAAAGAGCAGGCGATAATAGATGAAAATTTTGATCTTGCAAGCCAAATCAAAAAAGAAGAAAACGAAATTCGCAATCAACTTGTTACACTTACAAAAGATTGGGAAGAAAAACAAAATAAAGATAGCCAAACTGTAGTTGCAGAAGATATCGCCGAAGTTGTAAGCACCTGGGTCAACATACCAGTAACAAAACTTGCCCAAGAAGATAGCAAAAAATTGCAAGAGCTTGAAACAGAATTGCACAAAAAGATTATCGGGCAAGATGAAGCCGTTGTTAGCGTTGCAAAAGCTGTACGTCGTGGTCGTGTGGGACTTAAAGATCCAAATCGTCCAATTGGTTCGTTTTTATTTTTGGGACCTACGGGAGTTGGAAAAACTGAGCTTACTAAAGCTTTAGCTGTAGAGCTTTTTGGTGAAGAAAAATCTATGATTAGAATTGATATGAGTGAGTATATGGAGAAACATTCAGTGTCAAAACTTATCGGGTCGCCTCCAGGATACGTGGGATACGAAGAAGGCGGGCAACTTACTGAAAAAATTAGACAAAAGCCATATTCAGTAATTTTGTTAGATGAGATTGAAAAAGCCCATGGTGATGTGTTTAACATTTTGTTGCAAATTTTGGACGATGGACACATAACAGACTCAACTGGTAGACGTGTTGACTTTAAAAATACTATAATCATTATGACGTCTAACATCGGAGCAACACAAATTATGACGCCAAAACGTATGGGATTTGTAAACAATAGCGACGCAAATAAGCAATATACTGATATGAAAAAGATGGTTATGGAAGAAGTTAAAAAATTGTTTAGACCTGAGTTTTTGAACAGACTTGATGAAACTATCGTGTTCCATCCGTTATCTCAAGAACACATTGAGGAAATCACTCAAGTTATGACAAAAAATTTGGTTGCTCGTATATCAAAAAATGTTGGCGTAAACTTAGTATTAAACGAAGAAGCTATTAAGTTTCTTGCCACTAAAGGGTATGATGAGGCTTATGGAGCAAGACCGCTTAGACGCCTTATTCAGTCTACTATTGAGGATCAACTTGCCGATGAAATGCTGTCAGGAGAAGTTCGTGAAGGGGACACAATCCAAGTTGAAACTACAAAAGAGGACGATAAGGAAAAAATTGTTTTTACAAAATAACATTTTATGTGTATAATAATAAATATCAAACTACTATGAGAGAGAGGGTTTAAGTATGGCAGTTATTAAAGAAATTATACGAACTAACTCGGACGGCACTATAAGTTTTGGGAACTATGAATTGGATAGCAAAACAAAAGTTTTGGATTTTGAAATCGAAGGATTTAAATACAAAGCTAAAAGTTTTAACGAAGTTACAAAACTAAAAAAAGATGGCGAATTGGTGTATGAATCAATTCCTGGAACGGCTGTTCATCACTTTAAAGTGACAGATAAAGGGGTAAGATTTTTTGTTGAAGGTAATGCACAAACGCAAATAACTTTAGAGCTTACGCCTGACACTGAATATGATTTTAAAGTTGATAAAGCGATGGTTGGTCTTGTTAAAACGACTGCAACGGGAAAAGTAAATATTTCGGTTGATGCAACAGCAGATGAAAAACTTGTTGAATTAACAACAAAATAAATAGGTAATGCCCCCATAAACTCGGTGTTTGTGGGGGCATTTTTTTGCTAAAAAAGTTTTATTGTTATAGTTTCACCGTTCCATACTATGCTATGTATAAGGGATTTGAGTAACAAACGTTGATGTAGTATATCAATATTATTTAAATTAGTAAGAACCGATAAACTTAGTTCGATTTGATTAATATCAATTATATAGTTTAGGTTATCAAGTTGGCGATTAAGTTCTAAAATTTCATTATCTAAAATACTCATTTGGTTCAAAATACGATCAACTAAACTTTGTTGTGTAATACTCCCAAGCTGATTAATCAAATTTGATAACAAGTTTTCTTTTGCACTAATTTGACTTTCAATATTAAAATTATTAATTCGTAAATGCTGACTAACTTGGTTGATATTAAAAGTAGATTTAGGCGAAATATGATGTGTTAAATTTAATATATAATCAATAACTTGGCTATCTATTTGCTGTCCAATAAGATTTTTTTGATTACATAATTTTCGATTGCTTTTATCTTTTGTGTAACAAATATAAACAAATGCTTGTGTCCCATCTTTTTTTATTTTGCCTCGTTTAAGATGCATTTTTGAACCACAATTTCCACAAGTAATTAGTCCACCCAATACGCCAAAGTTGGTTGATGGCTTAATATAAAAATTACTTTTTTTGCTATCACTTAAAATATTTTGAACATTAACCCAAATTTTTCCTGATACGGTGGCAGGGTGTGCCCCAACAGCAACGATCCAGTCAGTATAATTTCGCTTTTTTATAGTACCAGTTTGATCAGTTCGATTGTATACCATTAAACCAAACTTACCCTCAAATGAGTCTATGTTGCAAGCAATATCACAGTTTTTTTCATTCAAATAGTTGTATGTATTAATATCTGCACAAGCATAAACGGGATTTTGTAAAATGCGAGAGATAGCATCGGCTCTAAAAGGCACGTTGTTTTTTGTTAAAATGTTATGTGTAGTCAAATATGTTTCAACGCCATGCAAACTTTTTAGTTCTAAATATTTGTCAAAAATAAGTTGAACTTTTTGTATCTCATGCTCAATAGGAACAAGGTAAAATGTTTTTTTGTTATTTATATCAGCTGTGCAATTAGACGAAAAGCCTGTTGGAGTTGTGCCACCAAGCCAACGACCTGTTCGTGCAAGTTTAATCATGTTATCTGTTATTCGTTCAGTTATAGTTTCACGCTCAAGCTGTGCAAAAACAGTGGAGATATTCAACATTGCACGCCCAAGAGGAGTGGAGGTATCAAAACGTTCTTTCACACTAATAAAATCTATATTATTATTTTGTAATAAGTTATAAATTGTAGTAAAATCACAAACGTTACGGCTAACACGGTCAAGTCTATAACAAACTAACGTATTGAATTTACGTTGTTTCGCATCAGCCAAAAGTTGTTTGAAATTTGGGCGGTCAGTGTTTGCACCACTAAATCCGTCATCAACATAAATTTTATAGTCAATCTCATTTGTTATGTCTGTCCATTTTTCAATGTATTCCTTACAAGTATCAATTTGATTTTCAAGAGATTTTCCTTGGTCAGTAGTTTTTGATTTGCGGGCATAAATAGCAACTATCATTAAAATCAGTCCTTTCATATTTTAATAAACATAAAATTAAGTATTTGTTTATATTGTATATTGAATTCTATAAAAATATAATATATAATATTAATACAAAGGAGGAACAAATTATGGAAAAATTATTAAAACAAAACTTAAAAATAAAAGATAATAAATTTGAACCAGGATTTTTTGGAATATATGCTCCACCCGGTACAGGTAAAACGTATGTAGCTACAAGATTAATAATTACTAAGCAAGATGAAAGTAAACGGGACAAGCCTGCTTTTTGGTTAACGGGAGTAAAAAGTGTATTGCCTGTAGAAGAATTTAAACAGGCATATAGAGATATATATCCAAATTTATCTGAAATAGAACTTGATGTAAAATTTACTAAAGAAGTTTTAGTAGTAAAAGCTATTAATGAAGAGGTAATTAATAATATTATAGAAATATATAGCACTATACCTAATAAATATAAATCTTTACTAATAAAAGAGTATAGACTTTTAGATTTAGTAAATCTAAAGAAAGATATTGTTAAGCTGGATACAGCAAATGTTACAAATGTTAAAATTAGCTTGCAAAAAGAAATTGAATATTTAGAAAAAAATTATTTGCGAAAAGGTATAAAATATATATTAAAAGATTTATGCGGAGATAAAGAAAAAACAGAGGTCTTAAAAAATATACAAGAAAATTCTGAGTTGAGTTGGATAGGAAAATTGTATCCAGTTATATATACATCAATAAGTAAAATTGTGCTAATGAGCGTAAGTAAATTTTGTTATACTTATAACACTTTGGTTGATAAAAGCACAAAATTATATAATAGCAATATTATAGATGGTGCACTAATTGTAATTGATGAATTTGATCAGGCTAAGGATTATATCAAAAAAGCAATTATAGATGATGCCACTAACGGTTTGGTGGACTATAGGGAAATACTAAAAGCATTAGTTAAGCTAGAAAAAGATTGGAATTTTTCACCGTCTATAAATGAAGTTTTGTTAAAAGATAAAGAGTTATATTCTCAATTTTTAGAAGAACGCAAAAATCTTGAATATTTGACAGAAAAATATAAATTAAATATGGTTTGCAAAACGTTGGATGAGCATGAAGATTCGAGAAAAATAATGTGGAGTATGGAGGGTGACCAACATAATTATATTGGAGACCTCAACAAAACTCATATTAGAATGCGTTATGAGAAAGGCAGAATAGCTATTTATATAGAAACTTTGGAACAGTTTAAGCATAATTTTGATATCGATTTAGATATAATTCCATATCAAATGATGAGAGAATGTAGAACAGGGCTAACTACCTATTTAAATACAATTAGAAAAATTGCTCAAGCTTATACAAAAAATCAACATGAGGTTGATAAAAACTTAGAAATAATATATAAAGAACTAGGGTTTTTAAATCATTTACATTTAAAAGACTATATTTGGACTTTATCTGATCAAGTGCAAAAAAATGTTGCTCTATTTACACTTGATGAAGAAATTGATGTTTATAAAAACGGATTTAGATTTGATATTTTAAAAGACTGTGCTAGTCACAAAACATATACAGAAATCCACAGTATCACTATAGATCAATTTCCAGAAAGTATTCTAGTTGATTTATGCAACCAAGCAAAAGTTATAGCTCTATCAGCAACACTTCCGATTAATTCAGTGTTATGTAATTTTGATTTATCTTATTTGGAACATAAAATAAATAATTATTATTTTAAAATACAAAAAGAAGATATAGAAAGGATAGAAAAACGTATAATAAATCGTAATGAAAAATACAAGGACTTTGTTAAACTTAAAGTTGTGGATGAAAATTCTAGGGGGCCGCATAATAGGGAAGATATAGAAACTTTTTTATATAATATTTTGGGCAAAAATAAGATATCAAAAAATTTTATTGAATATATTGATAAAATAGAAATTGATGAAAAAGATGGGGAATCAAGCAAAAATCATATATTTTATCGATATTGTACTTTATTTGCAAGTTTTAAAGAGTTTGCTTTAAACCCAAAAATGTATTCGATGCTTTCGTTGCATAGCATCGGGGCAAAAGATAATGGGCATAAATTTGATTTAAATAAAATTAAAGAATATTTAGAAATAATAATTGATAAATTTTCAACCTGTGACGATTTGAAAAAAGTTAGTATAAACGATATATTATTTACAGCCAATACTAATAACATTAAAGTTGTACATGATAAATTGCAAAATAGTATATTGGCAGGAAACAGGTGTATATTATTAACCACATATCAATCTATAGCTCGGGGGATTAATTTACAGCATGCTATACCCTCTAATTTTAATTTAGGACAAGATTATATATGTATAGATGAAAACTTTTCTGTAGAAGAAAAAAATCGAAAAATAGATTTTAGTTGTGTAATGTTAGGAGAAATTACTCATAAACATCCGTCTTTTGAGTATATAGATAATGACGAAATAACTAGTGAGTATACTAACTATTTAAATGTTTTTATGAATTTAATTGAATTGTATGAATCGGGCAATTTTTCAAGACAACAATTTATAGATGCTAGCGAAAATTTATATTTAGCGTTAAAAGATAAAACAAAAGCACATATATCATCAGCTAAATATAAATCAATAGAAATTCCTATACAAAAAGCAAGAGGTAGCGTTGTTGTACAATCAATAGGTCGTATAAATAGAACGATGTATCGTTCAAAAAATATAACGGTGCTAACGGTACAAAGTGTACTTGACAATACAAATTTAGATGACATTAAATCATCTTCTATAAGTCCTGAGTTAAAACTAATAAAGGAGTATCAGTCTTTACCAACAGAAAGTGAGGTAGCAAAAGTAGATCGTGCAATGCTTAATATTTTGAGAAAATGTAATGATGCACATAAAAAATTGACTGCTTTTTTACCATTGGCGAACAACTGGAAATGGAGTGAAGAAAGAAAACAACAATTTGAAATGTTAGGAGAGTTGGGAGTAAAACATTTTTTTGTAAGTGAGGAATTATATAAAACAAATATATTATTTCAAATATTTTGGATACCTATACCTAAAGGGCTTTTAAATAAAGATGTTGCTTATAGTTATAATTACAAAAACAACTACGAAAATATAACTGAGCTAGAATTTGATAAAAATAAGTTTAGATATGAAGTTTCTTTGAATGCAACCCGATTAGATATGTTTAGAAAAAACCATATTATAAGAGATGAATTTGATAAAAAAGGAGTATTTAAACATATAAATTTTGACCCAAATAAACAATATTATATGCCTAGCCCTATACTGTTTAACAACATTATTAAAGGTAGACTTGGTGAAATAGCAGGCAAAGCTATAATCAACAGTATACAAAAAGGACTAGTTGAAGATATAACAAATTTAGATTTATATGAAAGAGTTGATGCGATATATAAATATGGTGATAAAATTGGTTGTTTAGATTTTAAAAATTATACTACTGTGTATGGAAAAGAAGTAGACTCAAATAAATTTTATAAAAAAGCTAAAGACTTAGGCTCAAGTCGTATAGTATTAATTAACATTTTAGAAGACAACAGAACTCCAGAAAACTTATGTATAAATACAGTTAATACTAAAAATGATGTTGAAATCATAGTAATACCATATTTGATTAATAATAATGGCAGTTTAAATAGTCATTATATAAATGAACTTAAAAACGCACTTTTTAGACAATAGAACGGAGGAGTATATGACAGATAATTTATATACTAATAAAATACAATTTACAAAAATTAATTATGAGGCAATAAATAAAAATTATTTTGTAATCAAAGCAACTAAAGTAGAGCCAGAAAAAAAGTTTCAAATTAAAATAATGAGAATGCTAGATAATAAAAGATTTGATTCAATACAATCACTAGTTTATAATTATGATGATAATAATACAAAAGTATATTTATTGTTTAGTAGAGATACAGAAGTTTATGCAGCTAAAAAACTTGTACAAGATTTGCCAAATATAACGTTAACTGTAGAAGAAATTGATACATTGCCTCTGCATGTTTTAGGACAACTGTTATTTAATACAATGAAACATTCAAGTAACAAAATAGAAAGTGATATAGAAAGGCAATTATATTATAATAATAGGGGCTGGGATAAAGAGGATAAGATAAATTGTCGGATTACTAAATTGCGAATACAGTTAAACTCTAATTGCGAAATTCAATTGCAAACAACCACTTTCACTGAAATAACACTTTTAGGTTATAATCAAAATAGATACGATAAAATTCCCGATAAAATCAAAGCCAAAGTTTGCTATAAGGTGATAGATGGAACTCTCACTTCCATAAAAACTTATAACAAGCTTTACTTTCGTACCAGCTGTCAGTGGGCTTCTGTTTTTAAGGATATTAAATATACAGTTTGATGCTTTTTACTGTATATGTGTGGAAATATGACAGTTTGCTGGTCATGTAGTATTGTGAACTGTCTGTTTAAGAGTATAAGGGCTTGTTCAGCATGTTTGTGAAACGAAGTTATTTCAAAACATGTTGTTATGTAATGTATTTTAGAGATAATGACTGAAACTGTTGCCTCCTTTAGCGAGTTCATCTATTAACTACTTCGCTGGTAATCTTTTCTGCTGTTTTTTTCAGCGCTTCACACAATGTTCTTTCTAGTAGAAAAACATCCCTTCATCTCTGCTCCTGTCCACAATCCATCATAATTCAGACAGCTTCTACATATTGCAGGAGTTCAGCTGTAAAACTATGATAAAATGTGCCTCTCAAAACACAGGGCAAGAATAACTGATCTCTGTCCACATTATAACATCATCCCGTGGTGTGTAAAGTCGTGTTATAGGAGCTCAGAGTGTTCACACACAGCACTGTTTTGACTGCCATGTCTAATTCAGCATCCAGACGTTGAGACGTTTGTGCCTTCAGGACTTCAGTGACGACGGGGAGAATGTTAACACTGATCGGCTGTCGCGACACAGCATCACGCGAATTTACCTGAAGAATTCCATATATTTTTATTTTGATTTGTTTACTTTTGCAGAGCCCGCAGTTAGTTTACAAAAGACATTTACTTCACACGTAAACCTTCAAATTTAATAATTCATAAATCAAAACAAAATCATTCTGAGGAACCAGGAACCAAACATAAGCAGACCATGTGTTTGTTAGCAAAACTGTTGGCCCTGCATTTTCTGTAACTTGTAAAATAGTCTTAACCAATATGAAAAACTAAGAACAGTGATAGAATCGTGATAACATTTAACATCAAAGAGTAAAGGCTGATCACTTCTCTCGCTGTCTTCTCTGCTATGTTAATCTAGAGGGGCACTTTAAATGCTAATGGAGTACAGACAGTCTTTCACTGTGACAAAGTACCTGAACAGCATTCTAACAGGGATGCAAGGAACTGTTTCCCTATGAATCCATGCACAATGAGTCATCATTTTAGTTGAGCCACCATCTTCCTGTGACAGTGACAGAGCTGTCGATGGGAAGAAATCACACAAATCAGACTCAACAGGATCTATGGTCGCAGTTTCCCTCTGGAACCTTTATTAACACACCAGTGGGGATAAATAAGCAGCTACTGAAGCTGTTGGATCATTCAGTGTCTAATAATTGGTGTGCTGAGAATGAACAGGGGAGAAAAGATGTGATTTTCATCAGAACAAGGAGTAATAAGGAGCCCAGTAAACATTCCTGAACAGTTGCATACATGAGTATGTTTCCACCAGGCAAACTGTAGCTCAAGTGTGGAATGACTGAGAATAGTTTCCCTCCCGTGTTTCTGTCCTCAGGGCAAATCAGGGCAATTCTTCTATATTCTTTCCGTCTCTGTTTCTATCTCGAGCACACACTAGCCTACAGGAAAAAGTTAAGAGAGCGACAGAGCTTCAAATTGAGCAGGGACACTCAAGAGTTCTTCTGGAGATGTCGGAAATCTAATCTGAGTCATATGAGGGCAAAGAGAGGATTTAATAAGTGTGACTGAGGTTAATAAAACACGCCTCAAGCAATGGTAGCATTACAGGATAGTGATAAAAATACTTGCATTTGACAGCCAAGAATAACAGGATTCAGTTTCCTTTTGTTCTGGAATATGCACTATCTGTACCCGCATTATGTGACGCAGAGAAAAAGCAGAGACAGACAGAAAAAAAAAGACAG
>MDSP01000028.1_pt1 | contig 33815 bp, 27 predicted proteins | sample 1005811 | NCBI WGS metagenome assembly MDSP01 (sample SAMN05526596, study PRJNA338239) | gut metagenome | isolation source: stomach gut content | host: Naso elegans | place: Saudi Arabia: Red Sea | collected 2011-04
AACAATTACACGATATTTTTGCTATGGTGCTTCAAGATACTTGGCTTTTTGAAGGAACAATTAAAGAAAATATTATTTACAACCAAACAGATGTTACAACAGAACAAGTTATTGAAGCTTGTAAATCGGTTGGGGTACACCATATGATTGCTACTTTGCCAGATGGATACGATACAGTTATGAAAAATGCTCCACTATCAACAGGTGAAAAACAGCTTATAACTATTGCTCGTGCCATGGTAAAAAATGCAGATTTATTAATTTTGGACGAAGCTACAAGTTCAGTTGATACTCGTACCGAAATTTTGATACAAACAGCTATGGATAAACTTGCTACTGGCAAAACTTCTTTTATAATAGCACATCGACTTTCTACTATTAAAAATGCAGATTTAATTTTGGTTATGAAAGACGGTAATATTATAGAAAGTGGTAACCATAATGAACTCCTTTTACGCAAAGGATTTTATGCAGATTTATACAATAGCCAATTTGAAGAAGCCTAAAAAAAGCTATAGAGAAATTTCTCTCTATAGCTTTTTGCTATACAAAATTTATAGGTTATTTGATAGATGAATTTTGTTTTCTAAATCCCAAATGAAATTTTCAAAATCCAGAAATCATGATGATCTACAATTTCTGTCCTAAATTTTTGGTTTATTTCAAAAAATCAACCAAAAAATTACTCTTTTTTTTATATAAATGAGTGTAGTTATCATTTAAATATTTGCGTAATAGCATATGCCTCACCCAATACTAAACCAAAATTACTCCTAACAAAAAGGTTATTATTACTTTTACTTCATTCGGATTTATCAATTTAAATAATCTTCATACTAGATAGCTATCTAGTATATAAATTTCAAATAAAATTTATCACAAAAAAACGAACCCTAAGGCTCGCTCTTTAATTTAGATATCGGCTTCTTTTTGGTTTAAATATTTGCGTAATAGAATATTAATTATCGCAAATACAAATAAAGTTACTGTTAATAATAGTATTGTTACATTTTCTAATGTTACATAATTTGTTAATATAGATATGATTGTAAATGAAGAAGTCCCTGCTAATGCTATTAGTAAACTTTTTATAGAAATTATCGTAGCTCTATACTCTGACTTGATTTCAGATTGAAACAATTCGAATTTAATAGGTGCATATATTGAATAACTTATATTACCTGATAAATATAAAACTGGCATTAAAAATAGTGGTATAAATTCAAAATAAATCATCAATGTAAATGCTACATGTAATATTGATGCTATTACAAATGTATTATTGCTTGGTTTAATAAACTTATGGAATACAAATCCTAAAATTGATGAAAATATCAATTGCCCTGCAATTATAAACCCAACAACTTCTGTGGGTAATCCCATATTTGTTAAATGTAATGAATAAAAACTTTCTACTGCTATAAAAGAAAATGCTGTAATAAAATCCATTAATAAAAATAAACATAGAATTTTTCTACTCTTTATAAAATCAATAACATTTTTCATACTTATTTTTTCGTCTTCTTCAATATCAACTTTTTCCTGCCTACTTTCCTTAACAAGCAAAACCAATACTAAAGATAATACAATAAATACCATGTCAATCATAATTATTGTTTGGTATGTAAAAGCCTCAATTACATAACCCCCACAAATACACGCTATTCCATATCCCACATAAAAAAACACTCTGTCTAAAGCGTTAAACTTTACTAAAAATTCTTCTGGCAAACCCTCTATAATCATAGCTTCAAAACTACCCGAGATACACGTCATTCCAATAGCCTTAATTATGATTGCTACAAAAATTAGTGCTATATTTTGTGTGAATAATAATGAATACCCAACTAATAATAGTCCTATCCCTATTATTGAGCTTATTTTTCTTCCGTATCTATCAGAAATATACCCTGTTGGTACTTCAAAAGAAAATTTTGTTATTTGATTAACGAGTAACAGAACTGATATTGTTGATACTGATATTTCTAACTTTGTATTTAAAATAAGTGCTGTAAAGCTTGAAAATATATTAAAGCTTGAGATAAGCATATATAAAAAGTACACCTTAACATTTCTATCCATTTTTACGTCCCTTCCACTTGTTACATATGAAAGCCGACTATTTCGCTAAGTCTTTACGTAGCTTTCATAATCAAAAATTTTTCTCATATCGTCGATACCCCCCACCATAGATTTTTAACAGTTAAATTTACAGTGTTTGGATTTTTCATTTTGATAGCTTTCATTCCGACACTTCTCCTCTCTCTTTAAAAAAACATATTCCACTTTGGAATAAACAAAAAAATTTTCCTATCTAAAATAGGAAAGTGCAAGTTATATTGTATTACAATATAATTAAATTTTATACCATACTTTATATCTTTATGCACAAATATAATATTATCATCTAATTTTATTACTGTCAAGCTTATTTATATTCAATCATCTAGTAGTTTCCACAAAAAAACGAACCCTAAGGCTCGCTCTTTTTATAATATTGGTAACTTATTTAAAACTATAGTAAATAATATCATTCCTAAAAGTGCAAAAGGATAAGTCGCACCATAACCCATAGCTGGCTCATCGCTATCAACAGCTTTTATACAAGCTCCAAGGCCAGGGGCTGAAGTCATTCCTCCACAAATTGCTCCTGATAACATAACCCAGTTAATTTTAAAGACAAATCTCCCCAAAACAAAACCTACAGTCATAGCAACAAAACCTACTGCAAGTGCTGTCATTGCAAGCGTTAAACCAGAACCCATAACAGCATTTAGTGCTAAGTTTCCATATTTTAACCCAACAATACTTAGGAAAAATGATAATGCAAGCTCACGAATTAGAGATAACGCCTTTGGATCCATACGAAAAGACATAGGGCCAATTTTCCCGATATAACCAAGCACTAACCCAGCAATCAAAACGCCTCCTGTTGTTCCCAGCGAAATAAATCCAATCCAACCAAAATTTACTTTTATCGCACCAAGAAATACTCCAACCAAACATACTGTACAAAAAGAAATTACACTAAAATTAGTAATTGGGATTTCTTTTGCCTTTGAACCTTGGCGAGCTTGAGCCATCTCTCTTCTAAAGAGTTTCTTTTCTTCTTCAATGTCGATATTAAAAACTTTTGCTAACAAATTTGTACCCAAAATAACCATAATAACTCCAAACGGATACGCAACAGCATACCCAACCCCAACGCTTCCTGTTGCATTAGTTACAAAAGCTGATTGTTGTTCTTTGGTTAAAGTTGTAGTATTTTGAATAGTTAAAGCTCCTGTTGGGTCAATTACTTCAAGAATTTCTGCCCTAACTTTATCATCTTGCGTTTCATAAGTACTAGCATACATCGATGCGTGTTCTCCAGCAGCTTCTAGTGCGGCCCCAAGACCTGGCGAACTAGTTAAAGCTCCAACGTATACTCCAGAAACTTCAAAGGAATTTGTACTAGAGATAATTCCCGTTGCTAAATATGTTGTTGCGGCTCCAGCAAATGTAATGCTAAAACCTAAAATAATAAACTTAACTCCATACTTTTTCAAAATAACTGCTAAATCTTTTGCTGTAATTAATGCTACTGATGCAATAAACAAAGTTAAAGCCGTATCTAAAAAGTAGCTATTAATAACCCCTTCACTAAGTAATCTTTGAGCTATCGAATATCCGTTGGCACTTTCGCCACTATTTACAATATCTTGTGCAAAGTTTTGAACAAAATACCCGATAATCAAACCTACAAACATTCCCCCAGATGCGCCAAACTCGAACTTACCAAATTTTATTTGTCCAAACAATAAACCAAAAATAACAGTAGTAAACATGAGTGTAAAAGGGTTCATCACAAGCTGGTAAATATTAATTTCCATTTTTTCTAGCCTCCTATACAATTTCAGTTTTTATTATACACTATATTTAAGATTTTTTGAATTGATTTGTAAAAAAAATTATTTTTTAGGTGTTCAAAAACTCATCTATTTGACTTTGCAATGCATTCTTAATATTTAGATAACCTTCGCTATATAGCATTTCGCTTAGCTGTGGCAAGAGGTCATGTGGATTTTGCTTTCCACTAAGAAGCAAGGGCGCTAGTTCTTTTTCGATGGTTTGGCAAGCCAAAATTTCATTTTTGACTAATTCATTATCAAATCTAAATCCGATAATTGGAGAAATTGTTGGAGTTTCTTCCTTTATAATATAAGTTGGTTGGTTGACCACAAAATATAAATCTGAAATATTCCCTTGGGCTAAAATTTGAGGTTCATAATAATTGTTAAGTTTTATAATTGTATCCTCATCTAACTTTTGATAATGAATTCCCTCTATTCCATACGCCAACAAATTTCTTAAATATATATCTGTGTTTACAAGTTCCAAAAATTCAACGCATTTTTGTATATGTGGTGAACTTGTGGAAACTACATTGTACGAACTTTGAACAGAATTTGTTGAATGAACAGAATTTGAATATATTTTATTCAAATATGAACTGTCGTCCAAAATTGATTGTGATAAAACTACTAGTGAATTATTATTTGCAAATACATTTGGATTAATAATTTTATCGTTATACCACTTGTTTATAAGCTCCAAATTAGATTTTATATTTTCATTTTGCCAAATATTTTCCACTTTGGCTGTTTTATCTGCATAATTTATTCCACTATTTATTGTAACTCTCTCCAAATTTGCACTCTCAACCAACATTGAATACATTCCTTCATACGTAAAATCAAGTATATACTGGTCAGGATACTCTGTTTTTAATTCATATAATAAATGGTCTACATCTTCCAAACTTTTTAAATTATCAAACGAAAATTTTTCTGCTAATTCTTCTTTGTAGGACCAAACCCATTGTTCAGTTGAGCCAGCATTTTTTATAGTTGGGACTCCAATTATAGTGTTATTCATCATTACACCTTTCCACAAATTTGACGGAATAGTTTCTTTTAGCAATGATGAGTATGATAAATATGGTGATAAATCTGCAAAATATCCTTGATTTGCAAGGGATATAGCATCTTTTATTGGTGATGCAAAAGCTATATCATAACGTTTGCCATCTTCTATCATTTTGGTTACAACTTCTGAGTATTCATTTGGTGCAAAATAATTTATTTCTACAGGATAACCTAATTTTTCTATAGTATATTTGCTTATTTCATTTATAACTAATTCGTTCTCTGGTGGAGTTATTCCTTCTGTTAACCAAATTATTGTTTGAGTTTCTTCCTTTATAATAGGTTCGCTACAGCCAGTTAACAAAAGTATAATCGTTAGTGGAAATACTTTTTTTCTCATTATGTCACTTGCCTTTCTAAAAATATTTGTACCGTTTGTATTAAAAATCTGATATAATGAAACTGTTTATTAAATACTAAAGGAGGATTTTTTTATGATATACGGACGTACTGAAATGTTGATTGGTACAAAAGCACTAGAACACTTAGGCACTCGCCATGTTGCAGTTTTTGGAATTGGTGGAGTTGGCTCATTTACAGTGGAGGCATTGGCACGCTCAGGGGTTGGGCATCTTACTCTTATTGATAAAGATACTGTTGATATCTCAAATCTCAATCGCCAAATCCATGCAACTCAACTAACTGTAGGGAAGCCAAAAGTTGAAGTTATGAAGGAGCGTATTTTATCAATCAATCCTAATATTAAAGTTACCACTTTTGAGGAGGTTTATTCAGCAGATACAGCAGAACGAATTCTTTTAGATGATTATGATTATGTTGTTGATGCAATTGATATGGTCACTTCAAAAATTGATATGGTAGTTAGATGTACAGAGAGAAATATTCCAATTATTAGTGCGATGGGTGCTGCAAATAAGCTTGACCCTACAAAGCTTGAGGTAACAGACATCTACAAAACGAGTGTTTGCCCTCTTGCAAAAGTTATGCGCCACGAACTTAAAAAGCGACATATAAAAAAATTAAAAGTTGTATATTCTACAGAAACTCCAATTAAGCCACTTCAGCTTCATACCCAAGCAGGAAGACGAGAAACTCCAGCATCTGTAGCTTTTGTGCCTTCTGTTTCTGGATTAATTATTGCAGCTGAGATAGTAAACTATTTTATAAAAGATATTCCACAACAATAAAAGAGCCATACTTCCTAATAATGGAAGTACGGCTTTTTTATTTGAGAGATTAGAGCTATGAAGAATTGCTCTCAATTCCTTTTAGGGGGGGGAGGGGGAAGAAATTTATAAAGCTATGTTTACGTAAGGACCCTAACCTCTCAATCATTAAATTGTTTTGCCAAATTTCTTTGTGTGTTCATATTTATATACTAGCATATATATTTGATTATTTTATAAGGAAATTTTAAATAATTCTTTAACAATCGACTTTTAATTTCATGTTTCGATAACACAATATCCTAAAATTTCCCAATATTATTAAGAAATTTTTTATTTATAAAAGGTTTTGGTAATAATTTACCCAAAATATACTTTTTAAATTATTTTTTTCACAATATAGCTATTTTACACAAAAAAACAGCCCCCACCTAAGTGAGAGCTATTTATTTAATTAGCTTAATGTTGATGGAGTAATGTTCCAAATTTCATTAGCGTATTGTAAAATTGTTCTATCGCTTGAGAATGTTCCAGCATTAGCAATGTTCATTAAACATTTTTTAGCCCAACCTTGTTTATCTTGGTAAGCTTTGAATAAATCTTCTTCAGCATCTTTTAATGCTTGGAAGTCTGCTAATACATAGTACTCATCTTTTCTTTGCCAGTCTTCACCTTCAACTAATGAGTTATAAATCATTCTAAACTCACCACTTCCTCCATCAGAGAAAGTTCCGTCTACTAAGCTATCAATAGCACGTTTAAGTGATGGGTTGTTATCGTAGTATTCTCTTGGGTTGTAGCTGTGTTGAATTTTTTCGATATCTTCAACTCTAAGTCCAAAGATAAAGTTATTTTCTTCTCCACTTTCTGCAACGATTTCTACGTTAGCACCATCGTAAGTTCCAAGAGTTGGAGCACCATTTAACATAAATTTCATGTTTCCAGTTCCTGAAGCTTCTTTACCAGCAGTTGAAATTTGTTTTGAAACATCTGATGCTGGAACTAATTTTTCTGCATAAGTTACACGGTAATCTTCAATGAATACAACTTTAAGTTTTCCTTTGATTGAAGTATCAGCGTTAACAGTTTTTGCGATTTGACCAATAAATCTAACAATTCCTTTAGCTCTTGCATATCCTGGGAATGCTTTTGCTCCAAAGATGTAAGTTGATTTTGGAATATCTAAATCTGGATTTTCTTTAAGTCTAAAGTATAAATCTACGATATATAACGCACTTAAAAGTTGACGTTTGTACTCGTGTAAACGTTTAACTTGAATATCAAAAATTGAGTCTGGGTTAATTGTAACACCTTCTTTATTTTCGATGTAAGTAGCAAGTTTAACTTTGTTATTACGTTTGATTTCCATAATTTTATCAAGAACAATTTCATCATCAATGAATTTTTCAAGTCCTTTAAGCTCAGATAAATCTTTTGCCCAAGCATCAGAACCTAAAAGCTCTGTAATGTATTCTGATAATTCTGGGTTAGCATATTTAAGCCATCTTCTTGGAGTAATTCCGTTTGTTTTGTTTTGGAATTTCTCTGGATATAACTCATACCAGTTTCTAAGTTCTGTAGCTTTTAAGATATCAGTGTGAAGAGCTGCTACCCCGTTAACTGCATATCCAATGCTAATTGCAAGATTTGCCATGTGAACTCTCTCATCTTTAATGATGCTAAAGTTAGTAATCGCTTCATCGTTATATCCTTTTTGTCTTAATTCATGAACGAATACAGCGTTAATTTTTTCAATTAATTCCATAATACGAGGTACTAGAGTTCTGATGTGACGAACGTCCCATTTCTCTAATGCTTCTTGTAAAATAGTGTGGTTTGTATATGCAAAAGTTTTTCTTGTTAAGATTAGAGCAGCATCAAAAGTAAATCCTTCAACATCTACTAATAATCTTACAAACTCAGGAATTGCAAGCACTGGGTGAGTATCGTTTAATTGAGCAGTGTGCCAATCAGCAAACGTATTTAAATCACCGTGGATTGCTTTGTGACTTCTAATCATATCTTGTAAAGATGCACTTACTAAGAAATATTGTTGACGTAAACGAAGTAATTTTCCTTCATCGTTTGAGTCATTTGGATAAAGAACACGTGAAATGTTTTCTGCCCAGTCTTTTTCTTGTACTGCTTCTGCGTATTTTTGTGAATTAAATTTATTGATATTAAAATCAACTACTGGCTCACTTTTCCATAAACGAAGTGTATTGATGTTTCTTGCTCCATAAGCGATAATCGGCATATCGTATGGTACAGCTTTTACACTATAGTCATTGAATTTAACTTCTACTGTTTGGTAATCTTTTCTAATGCTGAATGGATCACTTAACCATCTATCAGCTGTCTCAGTTTGAGAACCGTTTTCTTCGATGATTTGTTTGAATAATCCGTTTGTATAACGAATTCCATATCCTTGTAAAGGAATGTTAGTTGATGCTCCTGACTCCATAAAACAAGCAGCCAAACGACCAAGACCACCATTTCCTAAAGCAGCATCATCTTCAGCATCTTCAACAGCATTGATATCAAGGTTCATTTCTTCTAATAAAGATTTAACTTCATCATAAACCCCAAGGTTAATAAGGTTGTTCCCTAAAGCACGACCCATTAAAAACTCTGCAGAGATATAGTAAGCTCTCTTTTGCTTGTTGTAAACTTCGTTAGTTTCGTTCCAATCATCAACCATCTCTTCTAAAAGAGCAAGCCCAAGACTGTTCATTACCTCATAATTATTGGCATCTTCGATATTACGACCGAACTTTACCTTACAATATCTTTGCATATTATTTTTGATTACTTCTTTTTTAAATTTCATAACTTATTGAAACCTCCCATATAATTTCGTCAACTTGTAAATTTGTTGTGATAAATCATTATTAATAGCGTCTGGCTTAATGCGCCATTGCCAATTACCTTCAGATGATGAAGGCAAATTGATGCGACTTTCATTTCCTAGTGCTAAAAAGTCTTGCATTTGGGCAAGTGCAACATATCCAACGCTTGCCCAGGCTCCTCTAATGAACCCCCAATGTAGCCCTTCTTCCTCATTTAATCTGAGATAATTTTTTGCATGAGCCACATCATCTGGGTTGCCTGTTTCATCAATCCAACCCATTACAGTGTCATTGTCGTGAGTACCTGTATATACTATGCAATTCTTTTCATAAGTGTGTGGAATATAATCACTCTCTTCTCTTGAGTCAAAAGCAAATTGTAAAACTTTCATTCCAGGAAACTTAGTTTCTGCTAAGAAATCAAGCACATCTTGTGTTAAATATCCTAAATCTTCAGCGATGATATTTACATCACCTAATTCATTTTTGATGGCATTAAATAGTTTAATTCCAGGACCTTTAACCCACTCTCCATTAATGGCCGTTTCTTCACCATATGGAACTGTCCAGTAAGCTTCAAAGCCTCTAAAATGGTCTACTCTAATGACATCAAATAATTTTAAGCTCTCACGAACTCTTGTAATCCACCAGCTATAGCCAGTGCTTTCTAAGTATTCCCAATTATAAATTGGATTACCCCACAGTTGCCCAGTTTCAGAAAACGCATCTGGTGGACAGCCTGCTACTACTGTTGGGTTTTTGCTCTCATCTAATAAGAAAATTTCTGAATTTGCCCAAGCATCAGAACTATCTTCAGCCACATAAATAGGAATATCTCCAATAATTTCAATTCCTAATTTATTTACATAGCTCTTTAAGTAATTCCATTGCTTGAAAAATTGAAACTGCACAAATTCCCAAAAACTAATACGCTCTTTTAATTCCTCTCTGGCATTTGATAAAGCTTCACGACGACGTAATTTTAAATCTTCGTCCCACTCTTTCCAGCCTTTAGATTGCATTTTTTCCTTAATTGCCATAAATAATGCATAATCTTTTAGCCACCAACCAGATTGTTCCTTAAATATGTTAAATTCATCTTGTGAATGATTTTTAAAATTATTAAATGCAATAGCTAGCACTTCATAACGTTCATTATAAATTGCTCCATAATCAACTCTTTCTGGATCATGCCCAAAATTTCTATGTGCAAAATCATCATGATTTAAAAGCCCATCACGCTCCAAAACTTCAAAATCTATAAAGTATGGATTACCTGCAAAAGCCGAGAAAGCTTGATAAGGAGAGTCGCCATAACTAGTATGACCCAACGGTAAAATTTGCCAATATGTTTGACCTGCATCTTTCAAAAAGTTTGCAAATTCGTATGCTTTATCTCCAAATGTACCAATTCCATAAGGACTTGCCAATGAAGAAATTGGCATAATAATTCCACTACATCGCTTTTTCAATATTACCACCCCGTGTTTTCTATAAAAAATCTACAAATAAAATACTCATGGGAACGTTACCATTTTTTTGGCAATCCCTATAAATTTTAAACTACATCTTTTAGTATATCGAACTAGTTATATTTTTTTCAAAAATTTGTAGCTGTGTATTATTTAGTTTCCAAAATTTACCATTTAAAATATAATTCTTGATTTTATTAAATATTATGCTAAATCCCTTTTATAATACAATGATTTATTTATAAAGTCAATGCCATTTTTTTAATTTAAATTCGTTTTACTCTAAATCTAAATTACGAGCCTATATTTAAAATATATATAACTTTTTATGTATAATTTTACTAATAAAATGTTAAGTTTGGGTTAAATGTAAAAATTAAGTAATAGTATTTACAAAAAAATTTCAGAAATATTTACCATATATTTATGTAAAATATTTACAATTACTCCTTTGGAGATAAAAAAAAAGATTTTTGTCAAGCTATATCCCACTCCTATAATTTTTATCTATTTTCAACATAAATTTAATAATTAACAAATTATTGTTTCAAAAACTTCAATTTTATACTATAATTGAATATATCATTTTGCTACCTGAGTAATTGTATTAGTTATTTTTAACTATGTTAGGAAACAGATTTTTTGGTTATATTGATAAATGTATTATCAAAAAATGATGTTTATGATAATAGGAGGTTAGAAATGTCGATTAGGCAAAAGTGGTTGCTTGGTTTATTAATTTATTTTTTATTTGCGTGTACATGCTTATTTGGTATGTTTGTTTATGTAGCTCTTAGTTTAAAAACTTCTAGTGTAATGGCTGAAGGTGATTTTGATACTCACCATCTTGATTTGGAAATTACTTCTGTTGATTTATCAGAAAATATTAATCCCGAAATCACAGCTATCAATTTGCAAGAAAATCTTAACCTAGAAATTGCTTCTAATAATTTGTTAGAAGATGTTATATCTCAAGAGGTAATTAGCACAGATATTATAAAAATAGATGAGGTTCAACTTATGGAAGTAGATAAGCAATTTATGTTTGCAAACTCTAGTCATAGGTTAGACTTTTTATCTCAAAATAAACCTACTGCACTACCAATGTTAGATTATGTAGAAACATTAATCACTACTTATTACGAACCAATGGAAGCAATAGTTACCTTTTATACTGGGCTAGCTGCTGAAAATGGAGGATTTGAAGGAATGAATGCAATTGGTGGATTATTAGAAGTTGGCTCTATTGCTGCACCAAAAGATATTCCATTTGGGACAAGCATTATCATTCCAAATTTACCATCTGATGTTAATACTGCTATTTTTGAAGTAGATGATAGGGGTGGGGCAATTAAGCGTTTATCAGATAACAAAATTAAACTCGATATTTACGTTCCACGTTTGTATAACGAAACAGACCGTGAATATTACAAACGAGTTAATGCTCTTGGAGTTATCGAAACGCAAATTTTATATACACCATCACCAAAAGAAATCCCAGCAGAATTTTGTATTGATACTATAGTGGAAACATTAAACTCTAATCATGTTGATCCACTAAACTTTTTCTTTACTTAAATCTAAATTTCTATTATAATTTGTAAAGTTATAAAAATATGGCTTAAATATGTAAATTTTTGTAGATGTATTGGACGGATTTTTGGGCATAATAAAATTATATTCTATAAAGCTTATTTATTTAGCACTGTAAGGGTGTGGAAAATGAACATTACATTTATTTTAGAAGGTAATCTTTTTGATGTATGGCGTAAATTTATATTAGCATCTGTTATCGGAGTTGTATTTAGTACAATTTACACAATGGTTGATGGTATATTTGTTGGTCAAGGAGCTGGAGAAGCTGGACTCGCAGGGATAAACCTAGCTTGGCCAGCAGTAACGATAATTTTAGGAATGGGACTAATGTTTGGGACGGGGTCTGCCAGTTTGATATCTTTGGCAGTAGGAAAAGGAGAAATTGAACGGGCAGAAAGAATTATTGGAAGTACATTTAAATTTGCATTAGTATTTGGAGTTATATTAACAATCTTGGGATTAATTTTTGCAAATCCTATAGTAAAATTTTTGGGTGCATCAGAGGATACATTTAAATTTACCAAAGATTACTTTATGATTGTCTATATTATGGCTATTCCATATCTATTTGCAAATGTATTAAATCCTTTGGTAAGAGCTGATGGAAACCCCAACTTATCTATGAAAATGGTAGGGGTTGGAGCTATTGGGAATATTATTCTTGATTGGCTTTTGGTAATTGTACTAGGCTGGGGAACTGCTGGTGCGGCTCTTGCTACAGGTTGTGGAGTTACACTGTCTACGGCAGTTGGACTTTGGTATTTTTTAACTAGAAAGTCAAATTTAGAATTCAAAAAAGAATACTTCATTTTTGATAAACAAATTTTAATTGAAATTTTTAAGATTGGTATAGTTTCATTTATGCTCCAATTTTCTATTGGGCTAGTTATTTTGGTACAAAACCATATAATTTATAGTTATGGAACAACAATTGATATTGCAATTTTTTCGGTAGCAGGATATATTTTTGCAGTTTATAGCCAACTATGTATAGGGATTGCACAAGGAATGCAACCTCTTATCGGTTATCATTATGGAGCAAATTTATTAGAAAGAATGCGAAAACTTTTGTATATTACAATGTCTGTAAGCGTACTCTTAGGCGTTGCTACACTGCTTATAATATACAACTTTGGAGATGTTTTAGTAGGCTTTTTTGGAATTGAAGAAGAGATTAAAGAACTTGCTTATAATAGAGTTTTCGTATTTTGTATGGGAGCGCCTTGCCTTGGGGTTGTACATACAATGAGTGCATATTATCAGGCACTAAACAAAAATATTCAGGCCAATGTTATTTCGGTGGGCAGAGGAGTATTTTTACAAATGGCATTTGCTATAATTTTGCCACCAATAATTGGAGTAGAAGGAATTTTCTACGGTCAAGCATTATCAGATATTTTTTCTATATTTATAGTCTTTATTGTAGTAGTTACTTCCTATTTAATTAGTAGAAAAAAATCTGTTACTCTCCAATAAAAAAGAGGTTGTATCATTACAGCCTCTTTTTTATTTTACAAAATCTCAAAACTTAAATGGCTCAAACCAAACTTCTTTTGCATTAGGCTCATCAATAGGAGCATATGTTATAAAATTCGCCTCTCCATTAATTCTCATAATACCACTCACCATACCTTGGCTAATATCTCCTATATTCATTTCTCCCCTTAAAGCTATATCTGGCGTATCAAATCGTTGTGGCATAATCTCCTCATTACTCCTAAATATAAAATCATTATAATTAATATTAAACTGAGCTTGATTTTCAGCTTCTAAAAGTAAAACTCGAAAATCTAACATAAGATAAATTTCATCTTCTGGAAGCTGTTCATAAAAAATATTTTGTTGTTCAAAATAATTAGTTACAGTTGTCCCCCACCACATTCTACTAATTTCTAGTTGCAACTTTATATTTCCTGCCGCAGAGTCATAGCTTTCAAATATAAATGTTTCTCCAAAGCTTATTGGGTTTTGCCTAGTCCCTTTTTCAAATAAATTTGCAGAATTTATTTGTATATTATTTTGCATAGATGTTGTAAAAGCTGAGGATACCCCTTCTTCTTTTAAAATCGTACACAAAATTGTGGTAAGAGTAATAATTACTGAAATAGATACACCTACAATAATTTGTGATTTAGTCTTCATTTTACATCGCTCCTTCCTGAATATGTCAGGTAAGCCTAAAAATTGTATATTATATTATATTCATTTCGAACTTCAAAGTTTAAACTAAATCACAAAATTTTTGTATAAATTTTTTAAAATTTATTATTTTTACACAATAAAAAACTAAGCCTTGTTATAGACCTAGTTTTTATGGTGAGTTATTAATTACCTCGTTTAATTTATCTAAAAACATTTGTGGTGTAACATTTTCTTTGGCTTCAGCTAACCACGAATTAATTATTTGAGCAGTTTCTTCGTCAATTATTATATTATAATCCTTCAAATTACTAGAGCTTACTGTGTATTGTTGAATATGGTTGTCCCAATAATTTGTTGCTGATGATGCTTGTGTATCCAAAATATTAAAAAGACCAAAACTCCCTGCAATAATTACACTTGTTGCTAATTGTACAATCTGTATATCCTTTAATTTCCCCATATTTGTTCCCCCTAACTGCATATATTACCTTTATTTACTAAATAACATTTTATTTACTTATATTTTAGCATAATTTTAATCAATTGTCTACCCAATTCACAGCAAATTATACTTCCTATTTGTGGAAACCTACAAAATCCCCCCCTAACCCCTATCTTATCATATCAAAAAAGACCAAATATATATTTGGTCATAAAAATTATAGCGATATTTCTGATTGAGCCATAATATATGTGTCACGCTCTTCTAATTGCGAATATAAAATGTCATTTTCGCTAAGCTGCTCAATAGCCTCATTCCACCAATTTTGAATTAGCTCGGTATGAGTATCATTATTTATTATATTAGGTTGTTCCATCTCCAAAAAATTTGTATCCTCACTAACTGCCACTATGCTTTTGCTATAATTTTCCCAATAGGCAGTAGCAGGTGAGCTTGTTGAACTCAAAAGATGAAATAGGCAGTAGCTAGTTGCGATAGTTGTGCCAATTGCAATTTCTACAATATGGATTGGAAGTAATTTAAATTTTTTCATGTCTTATCTCCTATCTTTTTTATTTATTAAGCCATCTTAACATTATATAACTAAACAAAATAAATTTTCGCAATTGACTAACAAATCAATCAATTACATTTACATCATATTCATTTTAAAGGAATTTGTGTAAATTTTGTAATGAACTAACTGTTAATTATTTTTAACAAGCCATATTAATAATAGATTTCAATAAAATATTGCTAGACCCCTTTTCATTTTGATTAAGAAAAGTTGAGATTATGCCTTACTATTTCTTTATAAAAATTGGAATATTTATCTAAGTTTATTCTTTTATGAATAGATTGCAAAATTATTTTGAAACCAAAACTATTAAATTCAAACTTTATTTTTAATGTTCCCACCAAATTTTTACGCAAAAAAACAGGCTACTTTTACATAACCTGTTTTAAACTATTATTCAGCGTGTTCTGGTCTTGCTCCGTTTGGAGTGTGTCCATGTGAATTAGCTTCAGATTTTTCAGCTCTTTCTCCTTTTTCTCCTGCTGGCTTTTCACCTTCAACGTGTTCAGCTCTTTCTCCTTTTTCTGCTCTCTCACCTTCAGCATGTTCTGGTCTTTCTCCTTTTTCTGCTCTTTCTCCTTCAACGTGTTCTGGTCTTTCTCCTTTTTCTGCTCTCTCACCTTCAGCATGTTCTGGTCTTTCTCCTTCAGCATGCTCTGGTCTTTCTCCTTTTTCTGCTCTCTCACCTTCAGCGTGTTCTGGTCTTTCTCCTTGTGTATGTGCTGGTCTTTCTGCTTTCTCTTCTGTTGTTGCGTAAACGTTAGTTGCTCCTAAAGATAATACTGCTACTGCTGCTAATGCTAAAAACTTTTTCATAATAAATTCCTCCATTTTTTCAACTATTATTTTATTTTAAATTTTATATGTGTTTTTTCTTTTACTTTATATACTTATTATATGCTCCTATTTTGTGTTTTTAATGGGCTTGGTGTGATGTATTTGTGAAACTTTTTATCTAGTTTTAAAATAAAAAAAGACCATCAACATTATAGTTTACGCACAAAAAAACAGGCTACTTTTACATAACCTGTTTTAAACTATTATTCAGCGTGTTCTGGTCTTTCTCCGTTTGGAGTGTGTCCATGTGGATTAGCTTCAGATTTTTCAGCTCTTTCTCCTTTTTCTCCTGCTGGCTTTTCTCCTTCAACGTGTTCTGGTCTTTCTCCTTTTTCTGCTCTCTTACCTTCAGCGTGTTCTGGTCTTTCTCCTTCAGCATGCTCTGGTCTTTCTCCTTTTTCTGCTCTCTCACCTTCAGCGTGTTCTGGTCTTTCTCCTTGTGCATGTGCTGGTCTTTCTGCTTTCTCTTCTGTTGTTGCGTAAACGTTAGTTGCTCCTAAAGATAATACTGCTACTGCTGCTAATGCTAAAAACTTTTTCATAATAATCCCTCCAATGGTTTTAATAATTTAACAAAAAATAAGTATTTAGGTTGTTTTATTGTATACAGTTATTATATTCTACTTATATGTGTATTTAGTGAGCCATTTGTGATGTATTTGTGAAACATTTTATCTAGTTTTAAAATAAAAAAAGACCATAAACATTATAGTTTACCGTCTTAATTTTTTATTCTACTATAACAGCTGTTCCATAAACTATTATTTCAAATGAGCCATCTATTGTAGCCGATGTTTCAATTCTCATTCCAACTATAGCATTAGCATCTTTTAACCCTGCTTGAGCAACCATGCTATCTATAGCTTTTTGGCGTGCCTCATTCATAAGCTCATGTTGCTCATGTACACTACCTTTGCTTGTTGTAGATGTTCCCATCACATAACCAATAGTGCGAACCATTGTTTTCTCTGGTATCAGTTCAGTTGTTACGATTAACAAGTTTTATTCCTCAGCTCTCATTGCGATACGTGCAAGAAGTTGTAACATCTCCACATATACCCATACTATAGTTACTAAAATACTTGCAGCAAAGAAATATTCCATATATTTTGGAAGTCCACTTCTTGATGCAATATACACATTATCATAATCTACCATTAAATTTGCGATTGCTACCCCTGTAGTTAATACGCTAAATCCTAACGCCATTAGGTTGTTTCCAAAAAGTACAAATGGCACTCCAAATAAATTAAATACTAATCCAAGAAGTGATGTTGCACAAATTGCTAAAGTCAAAATCATTACTCCATTTCGGATTTTTCCTGCTAATGAAGGAGCTTCTTTGTATAATAAAAGCGTAAAAACTACTGCTAATAATGTTAAAATAAGTGCCTTTGATACTACTCCATCAAAAAAGTATGCAAATCTTACCGAAATCGAACCTACAAATACACCTTTTGTTGCAGCAAAGATTATTCCTAATAGCTTTGCACTTTGAGGTTTTACTGCCATACCTATAATTAAAATTAATGATGCTATCGAACTAATTGTTGATAGTGTTGTTGAGAGCGAAAACGATCTTGTTGTTGCTAAATTTCTAAATCCAAGAACATAAAATATTACTGCAGTTATAGCTGTAATTCCTACAAATGCTAATGTTTTATTACGTGTTCCCTCAACACTCATTGCCTCTTGAGAGTATGTGTCTGGATTGTTTAATCCTCTACTCATCATCGGATTTGAACGCATAAATTATCCCACCTTTTACTTTTTAAAATTTAATAATATGTTGGTTCTCATTTTTTCCAACCATCTATAACTTCCCTGATTGTACTTCAAGCCCTTTATAATAAATATATACTTGTCAACAATCTTATGCATACAAAAAAATATATATGAATTATACCATTTTTATACGCCATTCTCTAATATAAATATTGCCAATTTTTTGTGTAGTTTTGATGTAGAATTAATTACAACAAAATTACCCTCCATATCAAAAACTGAATGAAGGGTAAAATTTATTAGTTGTATTTTTTCACAGATAAAACTACATTTTCACTATTTACTTTCCACTCTTTTGTAAATCCATCTTCAAAGCTAGCAAACTCAACGCCTTTAGCCAAAGTTTCTCTAGTAATTACAGCTTCGTTGCGTTCAATAATTTCTTTGATTTTATCGTTGTTTGTGCAACCAATCAAAATATTATCCTGAACATCAAAATCAGCTTCTTTACGCATAGTTTGGATTTTTGATACAATCTCACGAACAAAACCTTCTTCAATTAATTCCTCTGTTAGAGTTGTATCCAAAACTGCTGTAAATCCTTCACTACTTTGTGCCACATACCCTTCACGTTGTGCAGTTGAAATTAATAAATCTTCTTTAGTTAAAACAACTTCTGTTCCTTCCAAAGTAAGCTTAATTTCTCCTTCTTTATTAAGAGTATCCATAGTTTCAATTCCATCTAAAGTTGTAAGAGCTGTACGTATTGCATTTAGGAGTTTTCCGTATTTTGGCCCAAGAGTTCTCATTTGAGGTTTAAAGCTATAAGAAATATAATCACTTGCATTACTTGTAAATTCAACGTGTTTTACATTTAACTCTTCTGCTACAATTTGAATAAAATCTTGAGGTAAATTTTCTGTTGCCCCAACATACATAGTCCCAATTGGTTGACGATTTTTAATGTTTGACTCACTACGGCAAGCTCTACCCAACACTACAATTTGTAAAACGCTGTTCATGTGTTTTTCTAACTCTTTATCAATCCAACTTTGATTTACGGTTGGGAAATCACAAAGGTGAATGCTAGATGGGGCATTTTGCTCATTAGTACGAACTAGGTTTTGATAAATTTCTTCTGCCATAAACGGAATAAATGGAGCTGAAACCTTTGCAAATTCACAAAGTACAGTGTATAGCGTCATATACGCATTAATTTTATCCTGTGGCATATCGCTTTGCCAAAATCTCTCACGGCTACGACGCACATACCAATTAGAAACATCATCAATAAAACTTTGCATCAAACGTGATGCCTCAAAAATACGATAATTTTCTAGGTGTTCATCTACTTCTTTGATTACCGAATGAAGTTTTGATAATACCCACTTGTCCATCATATTTAATTTATCATACTCAAGTTCATATTTTGTGTGGTCAAATTTATCAATATCAGCATACAAAATAAAGAAAGCGTATGTGTTCCAAAGAGTCCCCATAAATTTACGTTGTGACTCACTAACATTTTTTGAACCAAAACGGCTTGGCAACCAAGGCGCACTTGCAGAGTAGAAATACCAACGTATAGCGTCTGCTCCTTGCTCATCTAAAACAGTCCATGGGTCAACTACATTTCCTTTTGACTTACTCATTTTGTGGCCATTCTCATCACACACATGACCCAAAACAATAACATTTTTATATGGTGCTTTATCAAAAATTAATGTAGAAATCGCCATAAGAGTATAGAACCAACCTCTAGTTTGGTCAACTGCTTCTGAAATAAAGTTTGCTGGGTAATTTTTCTCAAAAACTTCTTTATTTTCAAACGGATAGTGAAGCTGCGCAAATGGCATAGAACCACTGTCATACCAACAATCAATAACATCTTCAACTCTTGTCATTTGTTTGCTACATTTTGGACAATCAAGGTGAACATTATCAATAAATGGTTTGTGAAGCTCAATGTTTTCTGGGCAATTACTGCTCATTTGTTTAAGCTCCTCAATACTTCCAATTAGATGTTTATACCCACAGCTACATTCCCAAATAGGAAGAGGTGTCCCCCAATACCTAGAACGTGATAGACCCCAGTCAATAACGCCTTCTAAGAAGTTTCCAAATCTACCTTCTCCAATAGTTTGTGGTATCCAATTTACAGTTTTATTATTTGCCACAAGATTATCTCTAACTTTTGTCATTTCGATAAACCATGTATCACGTGCATAATAAAGAAGAGGTTTATCACAACGCCAACAGTGTGGATAGCTGTGTTCGTATGTCATAGCCTTAAATAATTTGTTATTTTCCTCAAGCCATTTTAAAATTTGTGGGTCAGCTTCTTTTACAAAAATATCTTGCCAAGGAGTTACTTCTTCTGTAAATAAACCTTGCTCATTTACAAGTTGGATAAATGGAAGTTTATTTGCTCTCCCAACTCTTGCATCATCTTCTCCAAATGCAGGAGCAATATGAACAATCCCTGTACCATCAGATAATGTTACATAATCATCAGCCACAACAAACCAAGCTTTTTCTTCTACTTTTGCAAAATCAAATAATGGTTTATAGCTAGTTCCTGTTAAATCACGACCAACATATTTCTCAACAATTTTTGCCTCTTCTCCCAAAACTGAAACCATAAGTTCTTCTGCCAAAATATAATAAGAACCATCTAGTTCAGCCTTTACATAAGAAGCATCAGGATTAACACAAAGACCCACGTTAGAAGGCAAAGTCCAAGGTGTAGTTGTCCAAGCTAATAAATAAGTATCTTCACTATCTAATAACTGGAATTTTGCAATAGCCGTAGCATCTTTTATATCTTTATATCCTTGTGCAACTTCATGTGAAGAAAGCGAAGTCCCACATCTCGAGCAATAAGGTACAATCTTATGACCTTTATAAATTAAATCTTTATCCCAAATTTGACGAAGTGACCACCAAACAGACTCAATATAATTATTATCATAAGTAATATATGGGTTGTCCATGTCTACCCAATACCCAACACGTTCAGACATTTTCTCCCATTCACCTTTGTATTTCCAAACGCTTGATTTACATTTGCCGATGAAATCTTCAATTCCATATGCCTCAATTTGTGGCTTTCCACTAATGCCAAGCTGTTTTTCAATTTCTAGCTCAACAGGAAGCCCATGAGTGTCCCAACCTGCTTTTCTTAATACATGGTAACCTTTCATAGCCTTATACCTTGGAATAAGGTCTTTTGTAACACGAGTTAGAACGTGTCCAATATGTGGTTTACCGTTTGCAGTAGGTGGCCCATCATAAAATGTAAAATCCTCTGCTCCACTTCTTTGTTCAATTGACTTTTCAAAAACGTTGTTTTCTTCCCAAAATTTTAAGATATTTAATTCTCTATCCACAAAATTTAGGTTTGTATCTACCTTTTTATACATTATTCTACCTCCAATTAATATGAGTTCATTATAAGATTATAGCCTAGAAATGTAAAGTCTATAATCCAAAATATACTATTTTCTTATTTTTTTGATAAAAAGATGGTGATACCAAAACTTTGGGTGGTAGGCGTAGTGTTTTTTGTATCAAATCAAATAAACTTTCATAAATAAGCACCAAAAGAGTCATACTAAGTAAATAATATAAAAATAGAAAGGGAACTATTTATGAAACAAAATATTAAAAGAGTGTTGATGGCTTCATTTATGATATTTGGCTGTTTTTCCCAAAATCCAGTTTTGGCAGAAGGGGCTGATGAACAAATTGATGAGAAAATTGCATATTTAACTTATGATGATGGACCAACTACAGGGATTACAGAAGAGCTTTTGGACATACTAAAAAAAGAGGGGGTTAAGGCTACCTTTTTTGTTGTGGGAAAAGAAATTATTGATAAGGAGCATATTTTAAAACGTATGCATGATGAGGGTCATACAATTGGGCTTCACACATATTCTCATGATTATAAAAAAGTATATTCTAGCCCTCAAATTTTTATTGATGAGATGAAACAGACTCAAGAAACTATTAACAAAGCTTTAGGTGAAGAAGTTGTTGCCAATTTTATTAGGTTTCCAGGGGGTAGCGCAGGAAAGTTAACCCCTGAATTTTATGATATCATTAAGGCTAATGGCTATACGATTTTTGACTGGAATGTAAGTATTGAAGATGGTATAAACCCTAGGTATTCGCCTTATGAATTGTTGGAAAATGCCAAAAAACCTCTTGATAAACAAACAGTCCGAATTATTTTGGCCCATTGTAACCTAACTAACAAAAATACTTGTATAGCTACTCCTCAAATTATTGCCTACTACAAAGGACTTGGTTATACTTTTGATACTATAACTAATGATACCCCTGAGTATTATTTTAAATATAGACAACCAACCGAACAAAAGCAAACAACTACCCAACAATTTAGATTATAACAAAAAAGGATTGTAACATTTACGCTACAATCCTTTTTTTCTATATTATAAAACCGTTCCACTTATCTTCTATGTTAGTTTTCATATCTTCAATAAAATTAAAAAACCAATTTAATAGACGGCGTTTTTTTACCTCGCTATTAGTTTGCATCTGAGTTAAGAAAAATTCTAAAGCCCGACTAATTTCAATTTTGTTATCCCCACCAGCTTCTGCATAAATTTCATCTGCTTGTTTAATAAGATTTGTAATAAAATCTTGCTCCTGAAGATAAGCAAATTTAACCTTATCTAGCTTATTAATTTCCATATTTAATCGAGCCTTTGAAAAATATAAGCTCTTATCAGCAATAATCAAACTTTTTTTATCCCCATCACTGCTAAGAGTATCCACCTTCAAAACTCCATTAATATCATACGAAAAATAAACCTTAACAAACTCTTTGCCTGCCTTATTTGGAGGAACATTTATAATAATTTCATCAAGCTTTTCATTTTTTTCCAAAAGATAATTTTCCCCTTTAAAAATCTCAATTTTGATGTCAGTTTGATTATCTTCTAAAGTATAAAAAGTGCTACATTTGCTAACTGGTAAAATATGATTTTTGGGAATAATTGTAGTCATAGTAGGTATTTTGTCAATTTGATTTATGTAGGTAGCTACGCCTAACGAAAATGGGCAAATATCTGTAATTGTAATTTGGCTATTTCCCAAAAAGTGACCAGCTCCAAAAACTTCAGCTGTATCAGGATTAAAAAGGGTATGATGAATTTTTAGATTGTTATCGAGATAATTTCTAAAAATATTGAGCTTTGATATGCCTCCCACCAAAATTATATCGTTTATCTCACTCATTGCAATAAAGCTTTCTGTTATAGTTTTGCGAATTAGAGCTATACATTTTTCAAATAGTTTATTACAAAGTTGCTCTAATATAGTTTCACTTAAATTTAAATTATATGTTTTCTCATTAATTTCACATTCTAAAAATGCATATGGCGACTTTGATAATATTTTTTTTATTATCTCTGCTTTTTGGAGCAAAATAATTTGTTCAGAATATGATAATTTATCAAAATCTACCCCATTATTTTCACAAAAATACTCTGCAATTATTTTATCTATATATTGCCCCCCTATTCTTGTGTTACTATTTGATGATATAACTTCAATTATTCCATTAAAATAACTTGTAATGCTCACTCCCAAGCTATTTCCTCCAAAATCCACAATCAAGAATGTACCTTCTGATATATTTTTTTGTGTAATATAGTTGAGTGTAATTGCTGATGGGGCATTAATTAACTTGCTCACATATAACCCAGCCAATTCCCCTGCAAACTTTATTGCGTGGCGTTGGTGGTCATTAAAATGAGTTGGTACAGTAATAACTGCCTCTGTTACTGGTGTATTTAGATATTTCTCTGCATCATTTTTTAAACTTCTTAAAAGGAAAGAAGTCATCTTAACAGCTGTATAACTTTTATCATCAACACTAATTCTAGTTTGAGTCCCCAAATATTGAATAAAATTGCTAGCTAATTTTGATGTGTTAGTATTTAGTTTAGCGCCTTCACCCACTACAATGTTTTCGCTTTCTAAAATACTTACAACAGTTGGAGTTATATATTTACCCAAACTATTTGGAATAAGTTTTGGAACATTATTTTCATATACACAAACTGATGAATAAGTTGCTCCTAAATCAATTGCGATAGTTGCCATCATTTCACCTCTCTAAAAAAATAGTTAAAAATGTTTATTTCAACAATTATTATAGCATAATTTGGACAAGCTGAGAATATTTTAGGGATAAGGCTGGCAATAAATGTTATATTTTTTTGATTTTTGGAATTTTCAACTGATTTAGAGTATGTTATAATAAAAAAAACGTATCGAAAGGAAATAATATGAACAATAAAGAACTTACCCTACTTACCGATTTGTACCAATTAACAATGATGCAAGGATATTTTGAAAACCACACAAAAAATCATGAGGTGGTATTTGATTTGTTTTACAGAAAAAACCCATTCAACAATGGTTATGCAATTTGTGCAGGATTAGAGCAAGCAATCGAATATATAAAAAATATTCACTTTAGCGAAGATGATTTGGCTTATTTACGTTCTCAACATTTATTTAGTGAAGATTTTTTGAAATTTTTACAAGACTTTAAATTTACAGGGGACATTGATGCAGTAGAAGAAGGAACAGTAGTTTTTCCTGATGAACCTCTACTTAGAGTAACTGCTCCTATTTGTGAAGCTCAATTTATAGAAACAACTCTACTCAATATCATCAATCATCAAAGCTTAATTGCTACCAAAGCTGCACGAGTTGTAAGTTCTGCTGAGAATGATACTGTATTAGAGTTTGGATTAAGAAGAGCTCAAGGGACAGACGCTGGGTTATATGGGTCACGTGCTACAATTATTGGAGGTTGCAACGGAACTTCTAACGTATTGGCTGGGCAAAAATTTGGCGTTCCAATATCAGGAACTCATGCTCATAGTTGGGTTATGAGTTTTGATGAAGAAATTGAAGCTTTTAGAGCATATTCAAAAATTTTCCCACAAAAATGTATTTTACTAGTTGATACTTATGATACTTTAGGCTCTGGAGTACCTAATGCAATTAAAATTTTTGATGAAATGAAACAAGATGGAATTGAATTTACAACTTATGGAATACGTTTAGATAGTGGAGATTTGGCCTATTTATCAAAGCAGGCACGCAAAATGCTTGATGAAGCTGGTCATACAGACGCTGTAATTAGTGCCTCATGTGATTTAGATGAATATTTGATTGCTGATTTGAAACGCCAAGGAGCAAAAATTTCTTTGTGGGGAGTAGGTACAAAGCTAATTACTGCGTATGATTGCCCATCTTTTGGTGGAGTGTACAAATTGGCTGCTGAAAAAAATGATGATGGAGAATTTATTCCAAAGATTAAAATTTCTAACAATCCAGATAAAATTACACACCCAGCAATAAAAAAGATAGTTAGAATTTATGATAAGCAAACTGGCAAAATGAAAGTTGATGTTATTGCTCTTGCTAATGAAACTTTTGACCCATCTCATGATTTAACTTTGCGTGACCCAAAAGCACGTTGGAAAAAGATTGATTTGGTTGGGGGAACTTACACAACAAAAGAACTTTTAGTACCAATCTTTAGAGATGGAAAATGTATTTATAATAGCCCATCTGTAATGGAAATTAGACAACACGCCAAAGAAGAATTAGATGGATTGTGGGACGAATTCAAACGAATTATAAACCCAGAGCATTATTATGTAGATTTGTCTGATGAGCTTTATTATTTAAAAGAAAAAATGTTAAGTGAATTTAGAAAATAAGTAGGTGATTTTATGTTAAGAGGGCTAGCAGTTATTTGGGTTATTGTTACTCATTATATTTTTAACTCAATTGGGAGGCAAAAATATAGGGTCGATAACCGAGAACTTGATAAAGAAACTAAAAAACAATATCGCGCAAAAATTTATCGTATCATGAAAAAACTGTGTAGTGGAATGCTAAAAGCTTCTGGGGCAGAAATTGAAGTTCGTGGAAAAGAAAATCTTCCAAAAAATGGACCTGTTGTTTATATGGTAACGCACAAAAGTATGTTTGATGCTCCATTAGTTGCACACATTGTTGATGACCCATCTATTTTTATTGGAAAAGAAGAAATCAAAAAAATTCCTTGTATTAGCAGTTGGTTTAATGCCATTGGTAGCATCTATATAGCTCGTGATGATATGAAACAATCATTACAAGTTATTTTACAAGGTATTGAAGAATTAAAAGATGGTCAGTCAGTTGTAATTTTCCCTGAGGGGACTCGTAGCAAAGATGAAAGTATTGGGGAGCTAAAAGCTGGAAGCTTCAAACTTGCCCTAAAAGCTAAAGTTCCTATTGTGCCAATTGCAGTTCAAAATACACACAAACTTTTGGAAGTTAACGGTGGAAAAAAAGTTACTCCTGCAAAAATTTATGCAAACATTGGCAAGCCTATTGATGTTGCTAATTTATCTCGTGAAGAGCAAAAAACTTTACCTTCTGATGTACAAAAATATATGGAACAACTTACTAAGGAAATAACTGACTAAATAAATTGAAACGTAGTATAAAAATTGTGTATATTGCCTTGAGAAAATAAAAACTCTATGGTATAATTACATCGTTTAAAAGGTACTTTTATCCTATTATACCGTCAATATCGTTAAAACGACGTTAAATTTATGTAAATAAACCATTAAGGAAGGACGTGCTACATGAGTACTTTTCAAGTAATATTGCTTTGGATTGTAATTATTGGGGTAGGTTTGGCTGCTATGTATTATTGGGGAAGCAAACTCCAAAAAAGATATGCTGAACAACAAGATTTAATTAACCAATACAAACAACCTATACAAATTTTTGTAATTGACAAGAAAAAAGATAAACTAGAAAACTTAAAGCTACCAAAACAAGTTAAGGAGCAAATTCCAAAAAATTATAAACGAAGAAAAATGCCTGTTGTTATCGCAAAAATTGGGCCACAAATTCAAACTCTTATGTGTGATGAAAATGTTTATAATAGTATTCCCGTTAAAAAACAAGTTAAAGTTGAGCTTGCTGGTGTATTTATAGTTGATGTAATTTCTGGTAAGTTGCCAGAGCCTGAGAAGGTTGGATTTAGACAAAAGATGGCAAATAAACTCCAAAAAGAAATGGATAAAGAAATTTCTACTCAAAAAGAAGACACACCAAAAAAATCTAAGAAGAAAAAGAAATCTGATGCAACAGAAACAAACGAATAAAATTTTATAGTCTAGTAAATAGTTAGCCTCTAAATGGGGAATACTATTTACTAGGCTTTTTTGTTCATAAAAATTTCAATTGCATTATAGCCTGTATATGTAATATTATAGTACTAGCTAAAAATATCATTATTTCAATATAATTATATTTATTTTTTGAGTAAAGGAGGAATTTTTTCAATATGGAAATATTTAAAATATTAGTTGGTCATATGAAACGCACTTTTCAAGCGATGTCAAACTACAGTACGGCTCTAAAAAAAAGAATATCTGCTCACGAAGTAGGAGCAAGAAGTGCTCAAATGACTTATTATTGGATATTGGCGTTTTTTCCATTCTTGGTATTAACGATGAACCTTATATCTTACACCAAATTTATTGAAGTTGACCTGTTATCTTACATAGAACCTTGGGTGCCAGATAATGTATTTGCAATATTTGAAACAACGATAAATCAAATCATTAGTTTTAGAAGTACCTCAAATATTTATGTGACTGCTGCAATTACGATATGGTCAGTTTCAAATGCTATTAACGTTTTAATAAGAGGTATGCACCGTGCATATGGTATTGCTGATGAGGCAAACTTTGTAATGAAAAGAATACGAGGTATGCTATATGCTTGTTTTTTCCCTGTTATGATACTCCTTATGATGATACTTCTTGTATTTGGTGATAAAATCAGCCAATATTTGCTAAACTTAATTTTGGGTAGACACCCTGAGTTTTATAATTGGGTATGGGATACATCAAGGCATTTTGTATCAGCAGGCACAATAATTATGGGGTCCTATTGCATTCATCGAGTTGTACCTAGACGACACGTAAAAAACCGTGGAATTTGGGCTGGAGTATTTTTTACAGCAATCGGTTGGTATTTATTTTCAGTGTTATTTGCTTTTTATGTGGATTATTATAGTTCATATAATCAAATGTATGGAAGTATTGGAGGAGTGTTCGTTTTAATAATTTGGTTATACGCAAACGGAATGTTAATTTTGATTGGAGCAGAAGTAAATGCCGCTCTTAATATTTACAAAGTTCGGGGTCTAAAAAGAAGAAAACCTCCCAAAATGGTTGCCACAAAATAATATCCAATTCAAGGTAGAATTGGTAAAATAAATCCGACAAATTTTTTGCAAATTATTGTAGACTTATGCTATAATGGGGGAAAGACTCAGGTTGTAGATAAATAACGAATTTTGGAAAAAACGGTCCAAAAGGAAAATCCTTTTTAGCCTTATAAAATAACTGTTATTAGTAAAAAATATAATATAGTTATAATAACTATTTATAAAAATCACGCTACAGCCCACAATGTATAAGTGCTTGACGAGAATAAAGGAGCAAAAGTATGTTTAATAGAGGTGCAGACATAGGAATTGATTTGGGTACAGCATCTGTTTTAATATATAATCGAGGGCAAGGGATTGTAGTAAAAGAACCATCAGTGGTAACTATTCAAGAAAATACTGGTAACGTACTTGCAATTGGGGCAGATGCTAAAGACATGATAGGTAGGACTCCCATGGGAGTAAGAACAATTAGACCTTTAAGATGTGGGGTTATATCGGATTATGATGCCACAGAACAAATGTTAAAATATTTTATTAATAAAGCCATTGGTAATAGGCTTATTAAACCAAGAATAGTCGTTTGTGTTCCAAGTGGCGTTACTGAGGTTGAGAAAAAAGCTGTTGAAGACGCTACTCGACAAGCAGGAGCAAGAACAGTAGATATTATAGAAGAAACTATAGCAGCAGCTCTTGGTGCAGGACTTGACATTAGTAAACCATACGGAAATATGATTATTGATATTGGAGGGGGAACTACTGATATTGCAGTAATTTCTTTGGGTGGAGAGGTTGTTAAAACTTCCATCAAAACTGCTGGAGATGATTTTGATGAGGCAATAATTAAATATGTAAAACGCAAATATAACTTAGTTATTGGTGAACCAACAGCAGAATATATAAAAATGACCATTGGCATAGCATTTCCTGATAATAATATTTTGGAGCTAGAAGTTGGCGGGAGGAGTGTAGTTAGTGGACTACCCTCAAAAATTACCCTAACTTCCGAAGAAATCAGAGTCGCACTACTTGAGCCACTTAATGCTATTGTATATGCAGCTCATAATGTTCTCGAGCTAACGCCTCCCGAACTTGCGGCCGACATATACGAAAGAGGAATTATGATGACTGGTGGAGGAAGCCTATTACGAGGTTTCGACAAACTGATTTTTGACAACTTAAAAATTAATGCCATTATTGCTAATGATGCAATTTCTTGTGTGGCAATAGGCACTGGGCTATACATTGAATATGCTCATAAGCAAAAAAAGGAGAAAGTGGGGAGAATATGACAAGAGGACTTTATACAGCAGCAACAGGAATGAATTTACAAGTTCAACGTATGGATCTTGTTTCTAACGATTTAGCAAACGTAAACACAACTGGTTACAAAAAAGAAACAGCCATTGCAGCATCATTTGATGAGGTTTTGGTACACCGTATGAAAGATATCAAAAACGGTGAAAATCACAATGAAGAAATAGGAAAAATGACTTATGGGGTAGCATTGGTTGATGTCTATACAAGATTTGACCAAGGCTCATTTCAACTTACTGGAGATAGCAAAAACTTGGCTATAAAAGGCGATGGATTTTTTGTTGTAGAAACTGAAAACGGAAATAAATATACAAGAGACGGAGCATTTAACGTTGCCAATGACGGAACTTTAGTTACAAAAGAAGGATATCCAGTTCAGGGGGCAAATGGCGCAGTTTCTTTGGGTGAAGAATACTTAAATACTGGTGGTGACCTTGCAATTAGTGAGGACGGAACAATTACCATCAACGGAGAATATATTGATACAATTCAACTTGTTCAATTTGAGGACAATCAAGCTTTAATAAAAGAAGCCGATAATTTATATAGCTTTGACGGAGAACCAACTCCTTCTAACGCAACAATCGTACAAGGATATTTGGAAACATCAAATGTAAACTCAGTTAATGCAATGGTTGATATGATTACAGTTTCAAGAGCATACGAAGCAAGTCAAAAGCTTGTTCAGGCTCACGATGAGCTTATGAGCAAAGCAGTTAACGAAGTAGGTAGAGCATAATTTTAATTATTTAGGAGGATAACGCTTATGATGAGATCATTATGGACGGCAGCATCTGGTATGTCGGTTCAACAAGTTCAAGTAGACACAATTTCTAACAACTTAGCAAACGTAAATACAATTGGTTACAAGCAAGAAACAATGAACTTTAAGAGTTTATTATACCAAAACTTAACTACATCTGACGCAACAGATTCGACAGCTACAGGCTTACCATCACCAATGCAGGTTGGACACGGGGTAAGACTAGGAAGCATGACACGTGATTTTAGTTTTGGAGGATTTTTACCAACAGGAAATGCTACCGATTTGGCTATCCAAGGAGCAGGGTTCTTTGCTATTATGGACGGAAATGAAGTAAGTTATACAAAAGATGGTAGTTTTAAATTTTCCAATGTAAATAATGAATACTTAGTTTTAGTTACAGCAAGTGGAGACCCTGTATTATCAACAGAAGGAGAACCTATTATGCTAGACCCTGGGGTTGAAGCTGGGCAAATCTTTATTGATCCAGCTGGAACAGTAGCATATATTGACCGTGACTTAGGTACACAAGTTGAAGTTGCAACTCTTCAATTAGTACAATTTGCAAACGTTGAAGGGCTACAAGCAATTGGAGATAACTACTATCGTGAAACAGTAGCATCAGGAGCTGCATTATCAGAAATTGAGTCAGAAGGATTAACAAGAAGCGAAATTCAAAGTGGATACTTAGAAGCATCAAACGTAGACGTAGCAACAGAAATGGTTAACCTAATTATTGCTCAACGTGCATATGAGATGAATTCAACAGCAATCAAAACTTCAGATGAGATGTTACAGCAAGCAAACGGATTAAAACGTATGTAAGCAACTAACTAAGGAGGGATAATTATGGCAATTTCAGGAATTAATATGCTTTCACAAACACAAAGCATTATGCAAGCACAGCAACAACAAGATGATGATAGTGCATTTGCCTCAATTTTGGAAAAAACGGTTGACCTAGAAAAAACATTAACTCCAGAAGAGGAGCAAGAACTAAAAGAAGCTTGTCAACAAGTTGAAGAGTATATGCTAAGTATGATTTATAAACAAATGAAAAGCTCAATCCAAACAGATGAAAACGCACTAATTCCAAAAGGGGATTACGAAGAAATGTTTGAGAGTCAATATATAGATGTGCAAGTTAGCGAAATGGTTAAAGCAGGGGGAATTGGTCTGGCTGATGCAATGTATAAACAAATGACAGGTCAACAAACTATGCACATCAACTTAAATGCATAACCAAAAGCTTATGGAGAAAATTTTACTTCATAAGCTTTTTTATTTTGGATTTTCCATTTTCAAAAATCGTGTTCATCTTACTTTTCTGTCCTCATTTGAACAAACAATTCCTATAATTTTTTATGTTGGATTTCCCATTTTCAAAAATCGTGTTCATTTAACTTTTCTGTCCTCAATTGAACAAACAATTCCTATAATTTTTTAGTTTGGATTTCTCATTTTCAAAAATCATGTTCATCTAACTTTTCTGTCCTCATTTGAATAAACAATTTACACTATAATTTTTTAGTTTGGATTTCCCATTTTCAAAAATCCTGTTCATTTAACTTTTCTATCCTCTTCCCTAAAAAAAGGAAATAAATCGTAATTTACAAACACTATATAAACAGGTATAATATAGGAACAAGAGGAGGACAAATCGTGAATAATAAATCAGAATTGCTCAAAATTTTCTTACAGTCTATAGCTCTAACACTAGCTTTGTGTATGACTATGGGGGGTGTTGGCGTGTTTATGTACAAAAAATACATATTTCAAGACAATGTTGTAGTTTCAATCGGGGAAAATGTTATTGAAACAATTAGTGACCCAGAAGAAATCCAAGAAATGGTAGAAATTGACAAAACCATTAACAAAACTCTGGCTATTTTTGGAACAGACAGAAAAGGTTTATTAACAGATGTTATTATGGTGGCCAATTTTAATAGCGAAACCAATCAAGTTCATATCATTTCAGTCCCTAGGGATACATATGTTGAGTGGTCAGAAAGCCAAAGAGAACTCTTGCCATCTCGTAATAGTTGGGTAAGAGAAAGTAAGATAAATGAAATGGTGCCATGGGGTGGGCTTGAAAATATCCGTGGATTAACAGTTTATCAACTAGAAAGATTTTTGGGAATTAAAATTGATAATTATGTAGTTGTAACCCTTGATGCATTTGAACAGGTAGTTGATGCAATTGGAGGGGTTGAGCTTTATGTCCCTCAAAATATGAAATATACTGACCCATATCAAAATTTATACATTGATCTAAAAGAGGGTTATCAACATTTAGATGGAGCAAAAGCAGAAATGTTTGTTAGATTTAGGTCATATCCTACAGGAGATTTAGCAAGAATTGATGCACAACAAATTTTCCTAGAAGCATTTATCGAAAAAGTATTATCACCAAGTATAGTAAGTAAAGTGCCTGGAATTATTAGTGTAGCGTTTAATTCTGTAACAACGGATATTAGATTATTAGAAATTAATGAATATCTTCCTTATTTAACAGAAGTTGACCCAACTCAAGTTTATTTCCACACAATGCCAGGAGCAGCAGAATATATTAATAATATTTCATACTTCTTAGTTGACATGGAAAAAACTGGACAATTAGTTGATGATATATTCTTTAATAACACATATGGTAAAGAAAGTTTTGAAATGGAAGATTTTAATCAATAAATATTTGGCAGTATAATTTTGAGCCTAAAATTAAAAAATTTAATAGCAATTTGAAAATAAAAAGATACTTGTTTGTTAATACTAAACAAGTATCTTTATTTTTGTTGATTTTTTTGGTCAATGTGGTATGATAAAAGACGGTAGAACTTGACAATTAACAAGATAATAATAACTATTTCTTCGTTAATAAAGTCAAAAAAAAAAGATTATTGCCAAATTTATTTATGAATAGAGGTGAAAAATGGAAAATAATGACAAAAATTCCCCAACTTCCTTTTCTCACAAACTTCTTTCCCATTTTCTTTTGGGGTCGATTTTAGTTTTTGTGATTTGCCTTGGGTTGCTTGGAGGAGTTGTTTGGGCTTATCAAGTGTTTATTTTTGATGAAGGGACTGGTGATATCATTGTTGTTTCTCCTGACCCTCCTCCTGAAGATACCCCCGAACCACTTCCCGTTGGGGTTGATAATGTAAATAAGACTGTTGCTGTTTTTGGGACTGATATTGATGGCTTTCGTACAGACGTTGCTTTTGTTGTCAATTTTAATTCCATCACAAATAAGGTAAAAGTTGTTTCTATCCCTCGTGATACTCGTATTGAGTGGTCTTCTGCACAGCAATTAGCACTAAAAGATGCTCGTGGTTATTCTAAAGCTGTTACAAAACTCAATGAGATGTCGGCGTATTCTGGTATTTCTAATATTAAGAGTTTTGCCGTTGCTTCTATTGAAGAGTTGCTTGGGGTTTCAATTGATAATTATGTTATTGTTTCTCTTGATGCATTTAGAAAAATTGTTGATGCTATTGGAGGGGTTGAGATGTATGTCCCTCAGAATATGTATTATGTTGACCCATATCAAAATTTATATATTGACCTCAAAGAGGGACATCAGCTACTTAATGGGACTAAAGCCGAGATGTTAGTTAGATTTCGTTCCACTTATGCACTTGGTGATGTAACACGAATTTCTGTTCAACATTTGTTTTTGGAGGCATTTGCTAATAAGGTGCTTTCTCCTG
>MDSP01000029.1_pt1 | contig 33680 bp, 31 predicted proteins | sample 1005811 | NCBI WGS metagenome assembly MDSP01 (sample SAMN05526596, study PRJNA338239) | gut metagenome | isolation source: stomach gut content | host: Naso elegans | place: Saudi Arabia: Red Sea | collected 2011-04
GATAAGATTTCCCATTCTGAAAAGAAGTAAGACCCCTTGAAGACGACAAGGTAGATAGGTTGGAGGTGGAAGTATGGTGACATATGGAGCTGACCAATACTAATGGTTCGAGGGTTTGACCTATAAAAGTTAGGTTAGATGTAGATTTTGAAGAAGTTGATTTAGAAATTGTATTTAGTTTTGAGTGTGTAAAAATCACACCAATATTCCTCGATAGCTCAGTGGTAGAGCATTCGGCTGTTAACCGAAGGGTCGTAGGTTCGAACCCTACTCGGGGAGTTAAGGCCCATTGGTCAAGCGGTTAAGACACCGCCCTTTCACGGCGGTATCAGGGGTTCGATTCCCCTATGGGTCATTTGAATTAGCAATCTAATTCAAAAACAGTAAGTGAATATGCCCGAGTGGCGGAACTGGCAGACGCACAGGACTTAAAATCCTGCGGAGTAACATCCGTACCGGTTCGATTCCGGTCTCGGGCATATCTAATATGCCGACGTGGCTCAATTGGCAGAGCAGCTGACTTGTAATCAGCAGGTTATCGGTTCGAGTCCGATCGTCGGCTATAATATGGACCCTTAGCTCAGTTGGTTAGAGCGCTCGGCTCATAACCGAGTGGTCCCGGGTTCGAGTCCCCGAGGGTCCAGTTAATAAATTTGGCCCAGTGGTACAGTTGGTTAGCACGCCGCCCTGTCACGGCGGAGGTCGAGGGTTCGAGTCCCTTCTGGGTCGTTTAAATAAATAAGGTCGCTTAGCTCAGCTGGGAGAGCACCTGCCTTACAAGCAGGGGGTCAGAGGTTCGAACCCTCTAGCGACCATTTATATGCAAAAGTTGTAATTTACAATGAAGGTATATATTAAAAGTGAATATGCCGACGTGGCTCAATTGGCAGAGCAGCTGACTTGTAATCAGCAGGTTATCGGTTCGAGTCCGATCGTCGGCTATGATATGTATGCATAGCTCAGCTGGATAGAGCGTCTGACTACGGATCAGAAGGCCGAGGGTTCGAATCCTTCTGCGTACGCTATTAAAAAGAGATGATATTTTAAATATCATCTCTTTTTTTATGTATAAATTTTAAAATATAAAAAATAGCATATTTCATTCTTTTTATGTAAGTAAATGTAATATTTTGTGGGTAAAGTTAAAAATAAGGTATGAGGTAGAATTTGGATTGAGGATAAGGAACTAAATTTTTTTATTTAAATTTAAAAAAATTGTTTAATTTATCCTTTTTTATGGAATACTATAGACATACCTCAAGAACCATACCCCTTGTACTTGTATATAGATGTGTGTATAATGATGGTAAATACTCAGGAAGGAGATATATCATGGATAAATTAAATCTTTGGGAAAATGAAAATTCTGCAATGTTTGAATTAAAAGGAAATGTAGAATTATTATTATCTTTAAACAAATCGTTATCAGAAATTAGCCAGCTTACTCATGCTTCTGAGCAAGAAATTGGAAATGTAATTACAACTTTTAATCTTGGAGCATTCTAAGATAAGTTAACTTCACAATGATAAATCATTACGTTATAACCCAGTTCGATAAAGGGTTTATCATTGTATGTACATAGTGTGAGATTTTGAAACACAAATTTATATTGGAAATGGATTTTTTATATTCAAAGAAGAATTTCCAACTATTTATAGTCGTTAAAATTTTCGCCATAATTAATTTAATTTATATAAATATAAAAATAGTTTTCAAATACTGTATTTTCCTTTATACTAAGAGTAACTAAAGTATATATTGAAGGGGAAAACTATGTTGAATGTAGATGGAGACGAATTAGCTCAAGTTAAAATATTTTTAGACTATATAAATAGCATGAAAGATTTACCAGATGCGGAAGGTATTTTTAGAAGAAATCCTCTAAGCAAATTTATTTCGCCAGCACCATATTCTCCAAAGGGGGAGTTATGGAAGCAATATATTGATACTTTTTCTAGGAAATTGGAAATACAATTAGTAAACTTTGGTCAAATAACTAATTATATTTTATCACTCAGTAAAGAATTTATGTTTACCTGTTACTACTTTATGGTGGAATATAATAATTACTTAAAGTCTATTGGGCAAGATAATGTGGACGGTATAATTTCATCATTAGAAGATTTAGACCATTCGTATTATATTGTTGAAGAAAAGCTAGATAAAATTTTTGAAACATTTAATCCACTTTTATATAAGCAGCAGGGGGATAAGGAGTGTGATAAGCGACTAGATTTAATTCAGGAGCTTCATAACTTTTTAATTGTATCTGACGAGAATAATTTTGCTGAGCTTAACTTGAAACCAAATTCAGTTTTAATTCCTTATATCGTTTTGGATAAATATAGCCATACATTAACTAGCCTAATGGATTATTATAGGAATAAAGATGAGGAGTTACAATATGCAGTGCGTGTAATTGAGAGTAATTTTAAATTTTTGCTAAGTTTATTTGAGATTACTACGTGGCTTGTGCCTGACCTAAATCCTAATTCATATAAGATAAATAGTATGGAGTTTGTTAAAGTTTGTAACGATGCTATCGATTTATTAAAGGAATTAAATTTAGTTTTATATATGACCAATCCTGAGCGTCATCACAGTATTTATTAAATTATTATAAAGTTTTTTGCTAATTACTAAATGCCTTGTTGCATTTGCCTAGTGAAAAACTTTTTTTGTGCATATAGACCTAGCAGGAATTTTGTGATATAATTAACTAAAGGAGTGATGACTAATGGAGCAAGATTTATTAGAACGTGTAGATAGGATTTATGATTGGTGTGAAAAGAACAAAGATTTAGGTGATAAGGGCTTATTAAAATTAAAGAGTGAAAACTTTGATGATTTGGATAATACTATGAGCGAAATTGCTACAGCCAGTGAAACTATTAAACCTGTTTATAAGGACGAACTACTTAGAATTAGAGGAAATTTATTTATTGACCGTGATAAGTATATATATGTAAATACTTTAGCTTTTTGTCAACTTCTAACTTATTTCCGTATTTTAAGACAAGAGTTTAATCACTAAATTTTTTGGGTACATATAAAATAATGAATTTACATTTGGGGATAAAAAAGAGAGGCGAAAGCCTCTTTTTTATTTTTTTATTTTGCAAAATCTAAAAATCGTGATGATCGTACATTTTTGTCCTATTGAGGAGGAAATTTGATTAATTTGGGTTACTTATTTTCTTTTTGTAGAACGCCATAGCTGAAAATACTACAGCTGCACAAATTCCAAAGTATAATAAGAAAAGGTCGTTTCCGATGCTTCCTGATAATATGATTAATGAACCTAGTGTTGCAATTATTGGGATAACATATCCTTTGATATTGCTAGTAATTTCGCCTTGTTGTCTAAGTTTAATTACTTGGAAGTATAGGTAAATGTATCCTAAATAACTAAGTCCTACAGAAATTTCTGAAATATCAATGCCTATCGCCATTGTATTAAAATGGACAAATAACCAAAACATTATCAATCCAAAACTACAAATTATTGATGGAAGAGGTAGTCCTTTTTCGTTGATGCGTGAAAATGTTTCAGATTTTGGGAACATTCCTCGTAGTGCTAAAGCGTATGGGAGTCTTGAGGCTGCCATTATTAGCCCGTTTACTGTTCCTACTACAGAAATTACTACGAATATCAAAATAAGTTTTGCGCCTAGTTCCCCAAAAATTACATGGGCTGCCATGTCTACGTGAGCATCTCCATTTGCCATAACTTGTTCTGGACCAACTAATGTTGAAATTCCTACAAAATAAAGTATATATATGATTAAAATAAATATAGGTGAAATTATTAGAGCTAAAGGTAAATTTTTTGTGCTATCTTTTATTTGATGACCGATTGATGTTGCTGCAATCCACCCGTCAAATGAAAATGCAATTGGAGCAATAGCACTAAGCCAACCTAATGATTGCATTTGTGTTACGTCTGTTGTTCTTATATAAGAGGGGTCACCAACCATTAATCCAGCAAATGCAATTACTAGCAGTGGAATTAATTTTATAATTGTTGATGCAGTTTGGAAAAATCCTGATAGTTTGGCTGATAAAATATTTGTACCAAAAAGTACGATAATATAGCCAAGACCAATTAAAATTTCTGTTAATAGAGTTGCTTCAATTCCGAATAAAATGCATGTGTAAATTCCTGCGACCCATGCAACAACTGCTATAAGTGTTGGGAAATACAAGAAACATTGAAACCACCCAAATCCACAAGCAACAACTGGGCTACTGGCTTCAGCATAAGTAATTACTCCACCAGCTTTTGAGGAACGAGAAGCAAGCTCGGCAATTGATAAACTTCCGAAGATAATGCTAATTGCTGCTAATATAAAAACCAAAACCCCAAGTGCAATGCTTCCGTTAGTAGCTCTTAAAATATCATCGCTTTTGAAAAATATTCCTGAACCAATTACAACTCCTACAATCATTGCAATAGCTGTACAGAGTCCGTATTCTTTTTTGCTTTCTTCCATATAAACAACTCCTTTTTCTAGTATTTGGAAGTATTTTAGAAAAATTAAAAATATTTCTTAGTATATCACAATAGGCTGAGTAAGTAAATCATTAAATTAAATCACTGGAATTATTAACATTTTTATCCAGTTGAGAATAAACTAAAATAAGGAACTTACTTTGAAAGGGGTCAATTAAAATGGATAAAGATTTAATTTTAACTGCGACGCTAGCACTTTTGATGACACAAACTAATTATCCAGTTAGTAACCAAAAAAAAGAGGTGAACCTTGAGGAGGCAATGCGCTCACCTGTGCATCACCCAATGTTTCCACCACCTCACCATTATCCTCATCACAATCACCAACCACAACAAAAAGATTGCCCAAACAAAAATACTGTATTTTTGCAAGAAGGGTTTAATGAAGTATATAGTCACCAAGTATTAAAAATTGCTTTGCCTGATAATCCATATAGTGGAAATACTTGGGAGTCATATTTTCCTCCAGGGGTGGACGTTGTAAAGGAAACTTTTAAGCCTGCTAAGAAAAACCAAGAGGGAACTAGAAAATGGACACTAAGCATTGATAAACCAGGGCGTTACACTCTTGTTGTGGATTATGTTAAGAAGAGTCGTCCTAATGAAGTTTTGAGAAGAAGAAGATATATTATTGATGTTTTACCAGTTCCACCATATTGTAAATAGGTTAAAAAAAGGGTTATAGAGAATATTCTATAACCCTTTTTTGTGTCAATATTTGCACATTAACATATACTGTCAATATAAAAAATAATATTGGATTTTTGTTGGCTAATTTTAGGCTTTAAAGATGCTAAATTATTTAAGGGGGAATTTTATGATAGGGAATTTTCTGGGGCTTTTGGTGCTTGGGGTAATATTTTATGTAATTAGAGAGCCAATTCAGCCTATTGCTCAGTCGAGTTTTTATGTTCAGCAAATGTTGTTTGTAGTTATGTTGATATTGGTATTAATATTGATTATTAGAATTTTCTCAAACTTAATTAAGTTTGCACTAGCCACAATTTTTTGGGTGATACTTTGTGTTATAATTTTAAAATCTGGTGTTATAGATATGGTATTGGGTGTTCAAACCATTGTTTTACAGTCGGTTGAGATAGAGTATGCCACAGATAAATATATTTTGGAAGGTATTGATGAAAAGGGAAATCTTCAAACTTTTATTGTTAATCGAGATTTTTATATGGAGTATAAAAATTATGATGAGATAGAATTGGATACGTATTTAATTAGCAAAGTAATTTTAGGAGCTAGAGTTTTGGAGTAGCCCCTAAAATTTTAATTAATAATGAAGAGTTACAAAATAATTATTTTCTTCAAAAGTTTGTTTAATTTGTTGAATATGTTCAAATCCGTTGGTTTCAACCGTTATTTCTAGTTGAACATTTATAAAGCGATTATGTGCTTTTGACTGATTGTGTTCAAGTCTAACAACATTTGCACCAAGTTTAGATAAAATTTGGGATACCTTGTTAAGTTGACCAGGGGAATTTGGTAGCTCAACACTAAAACAAAACAAACGTCCACGAGAAACTAACCCATTGTTTAAAAGTGATGTAAGCGTTAACATATCAATGTTTCCACCACTTAAGATACATACGATTTTTTTATTAGTAATTTCAAGTTTTTTGAGTGCCGCCAAAGATGCCGCACCTGATGCTTCGGCCAGAAGTTTGTGTTTTTCGCAAAGCATAACAAGGCTATCAACTATCATATTGTCTTTTACAGTTATAATTTCATCAGCTAATTTTTTGGTAATTGCAAAGGTAAGTTCCCCAGGGCGTTTTACTGCAATCCCTTCTGCTATCGTGTTTACAGAGTCTAGGGTAGTGTGTTTTTTGCTATCAAAGCTACGTTTCATAGCGTTTGCGCCTTCAGCTTGTACACCTATAATTTTTATATTTGGATTAACTGATTTTGCGTAGCTTGCAACTCCACTAATTAGACCTCCTCCACCAATTGGACAAATGATTATGTCGGCATCTGGAAGTTGATTTAAAATTTCTAGCCCCACAGTTCCTTGACCTTTAATAATTTCGATATCATCAAAAGGGTGAATAAAAGTTGCTCCTTCTTCTTCCTCAATTCGTTTGGCTTCTTGGTAGGCATCATCGTAACAATCCCCGTGCAAAATTACTTTTCCTCCAAAGTCACGAGTTGATTGTACTTTTAGATATGGTGTAGTTTTTGGCATAACGATAATGGCATTAGTTTTTTCAAGAGAGCTAGCATATGCAACGCCTTGAGCATGGTTTCCAGCTGATGCACATACAACACCATGGTATTTTTGTTCAATAGATAATTCACGAATTTTGTTTAATGCACCACGTAATTTGTATGCTCCTGTAATTTGTAAATTTTCACATTTCATATAAATTTGATTGTCGTATAAATTTGAAAACACTGGACTATAGAGTAATGGTGTTTTTACAACAACATCTTCAATATGTTTGTATGCTTCTTTTATATCTTCTGCACTTAGGTTGATATCCATAAATTTTCTCCTTTAATTTGTATATTTTTTCTAATTATAAATTAAAAATCATGGAATAACAATATTTAATTAAATAAAGGGGTTAAATTTTCTACGATAAAATTGTGGGAAACTTGAACAAATCCTTCGTGAAATATAAAGGCATTATTATAAGGAATGGAGTCTATAGTACAAACTTTGCCTATGATATCAAATACAATTTCGTGAGTTGGGTGTAATAAAGTGACTGTTCCGTTTGTATCCCACAATAATTCTGTATCAAACATTTGTGCAACTAGATGTATAAATACACTCGAATTAGGTACATATTCTGACAAATCAACCAAAGTTTCATGGTATTCATGAACTTTTTCGGTTAGAGTTTTGAAGTATTGTATTTGGGCAGCTTGTCCCATTCCTTGGTGCAAAATTATTAAAATATATGGTTGCTCATCATAAACTATACCTCCATCATGATATAAATTTTCTAGTGGTAACCACCCTATTTTGTGACCAACTTCTAGGTTAGGTACTCCAGCAGGAATATGGTCGTTGAAGTCGGTATTTTGCCAAAAATATGTAAGTTCTGCACCGAGTTCGGGGTTTTCTAGCGTGAAATTATAGTAATCTTTTATATATTTGGAGTAGTCTATACAGTTTATATGATTATAAGAATGTGTGTCAACCATAGTTGTTCCGATATCTCTTAAATATTGCTGAAAATTGCTTAATCCAACTTTGGCACGGAGCATTCTATATGCAATATTATCGCTATAAACTATATTTTTTTGAGTCAAATCTCGAAGGGTGTAGGAAGTGCCAACTGCTTGTTTTTGAATAATTCCAGTACCTTCATAATAATAAGTTGAAGTGTAAGTCATAAAACTATCTAAGTCTAAACTTCCTTCGCTTGCAAGTTTGTATATATAAGTAGCTAAGGGGAGTTTAATTGTACTTGCTGATTTAAAGACTAAATTTTCATTGTGTGAGAATGTTTCTCCAGTTATGATATTTTCGTAATAAAATGCGTTAGTTCCAGAAGAGTTTTTGACAAAGTCTATAATTTCTTCGGAAGTTATTCCAAATGTTGGAATTGTTGAGACTATACATATTATAATTAAAATAAACTTTTTAAAATATTTCATTATATACTCCTGTAAATTTATAGTTATATGCGTATGATTTTATCACTATTGGGAGAATAAGTCAATTTATAATAATATATATGTGTTTTAAAATAGTAAAATTTGCTTGCAAAATGACAATGTGTCATATATAATTAGGTTATGACATTATGTCACAAAAGTTGTAGGGGAGAGTGTGAATGGTAAAGGATACTTTTTATAATTTAAAGGAAGAAAAGAAGCAGCGTATTACAGCAGGGGCCTTGGAGGTGTTTGCTCACTTACCCCTAAATCAAGTTACAGTGACTGATATTGTACAGGCTACAGGCATTGCAAGAGGGAGCTTTTATCAGTATTTTGATAATGTTGAAGATGTATTTTTTTTGATAGTTAGCATAGTGCGTGCCAAAAAACAGCTGATGTTAGAAGAGCTTATAACCGAGTTTGATGGGGATATTTTTGAAATTACGATAGCAACTTTTGAAAATGAATGTGATTTTTTTTTGCAACAGGAGCATCAATTATTAATTAATATGTTTCAAACATCAAATGTCGCATTTGAGGATTTTAATTTTTTAAAGCAAAACTTAGGGGGTTGTTACATAGATGAGATGATACAAAAAATTAACCCAACCAATTTAAAGTTTAACTCACAACAAGAGTTGAAGCTTCTAATTTCTATGCTTATGAGAATTGTTATGGAAAATATTTCTTCTATTGCTCTTGATAAAGTGCCTAGAGAGCAGGCTATAGAAAATTTAAAAATTCAGCTTGGATTTATTAGGAATGGCGTGTGCATATAATAGTTTTATACAAATTTGATACAATAATTTTAAGAAAAATTTAAAATCGTAGGAGGTTTAATTTTATAATGGGAAAGAAACGAACATCAATGATATTAGCAATAGGGGCGTTAGGAATAGGGGCTTTTGCATTTTCGGGGATAATTGGTCAGTCCTCAAATAAAGAAGTTGTTATGGTAGGGCCTGCTGATGCATCAAAAATAGTAAGTGTTGATTATGCTCAACTTCAAGATATTGAAACGAAAGTTACAGTAAGTGGAACTATTGAGGCTCAAAATAGTGAAACAGTATTTTCCGAAACATCAAATCAAATTTTGACTATACATAAAGAATTTGCTGACCCAGTTACAAAGGGTGAAGTAATTATGACGCTTGATGCACAAAAGGATATTCGTGATAATTATCAAAGAGAGCTTGAAAATATTAATTTACAAATAGCAAATGCACAAATTAGATTGACTCAAGTTGGAGACGATACGACTACAGAAATAGAAATTTTGCAAGCAAAAAATTCTGTGGCTCAAGCAGAAAAAGCTATTCAGGATTTAAATGATAGTATTGCTAGTATTCAAAAATCAATGTTATTAATTGATGGGGATATTGCTAGTGCTAGCATTGATATTGAAAGTGCTGGAAATGATATCAATCTGGCAAAAAATAATATTGAGCTTGCTGAAAATACTGTAAGAAACGCTGAAAATGATGTATATTTGGCTGAAGCTAATACTTTGGCAGCACAAGATGATTTAAAAACTGCCCAAGCTAATTTGGATTTGCAACAGACTCTTTTTGATGAGGGATTTGGTTCACAATTTGATTTGGATACAGCACAAAACAATTATAACAAAGCGCTTCTTAATTATGATAATTTAAAAAATACAGAAGTAAAGATGTATGATGCCTACTTAAATGCTCAAAATTCATATTTAAATATTCAAAACGCTTATACAAATACTCAAAATGCTCAACAAAAAATTCAACACGCTTATGATAGAACGGTAGACTCAAAACGTGCATTGCAAGATGATATTACTAATCTTGAAAATAATAGAGCGGTGTTGAATTTACAATTAGAAACTGCTCAATATCAGTACAAACTATTGACAAATCAGGTTTCTGATAGTGTTGCAGACCGTATGGAAGCTCAATCTAAAGAGTCCATTCAAAATGAAATTAAGATGTATAATATCCAAAAAGAAACTATAAATCAACAAATTGCGGACTTAAAAACTACGGTAGTTGCTCCTGCTAGTGGGACTGTGGATACTATTTTGGTTGATGAGGGGTCTTATATTTCGGTAGGTACACCATTGATGAAAATTGTAGATGCTGAAAACTTGAAGATAACTGCAAATATTTCTACATTTTATGCTTCTCAACTTGTAGAAGGTTTAGATGCTACTGTAAAATTCGATGGTTCTCAAATTATAGAAGTACCTGCAAGAATTACAAAAGTTTCACCAACTGCAACAACTGAAGTGGGTAGTACAAGTGCCACAATTCCGATTGAGCTTGAAATTTTGGGAGATACAACAGGGTTAAAAGCTGGGGTAAGCGTTGATGTTACTGTTATGTTTGAGCAAATTCATGACGTTATAAGTGTTCCACTTCTTGCTACTATGAGAGATAGTGATGATAATAGTTATGTTTTTGTAGTGGGAGAAGATTTTAGTTTGGAGAAACGTTATGTCACAGAAGGTAGTGCAAATAACCGTTATATAAGCGTGTCTGATTTGGAAATTGGTGAAATTGTTGTTACAAATCCAACAGAAGCTTTGGAAGATGGAATGTTTGTAAATTATAAACCTCTTGCTCCTTTGGTTGAAGAAACTGAAGATGATGAATTAGAGGAAGACGCTGAAGAAAATTCTGTGGAAAATGAAGACGCTGAAGACAATACTGAAGATGATGAAGAAGTTGAAACGGAAAATGAAGGTGAATAGTTATGATTAAAATTGAACACATGAATAAGATTTACCGTAATGGTCACCTAGAATTACAAGCTTTATTTGATATTAAATTTGATGTAGGAGCAGGGGAATTTGTTTCTATAATGGGAACTTCAGGGTCTGGAAAATCAACGTTTTTGCAGATTTTGGGTTGTTTAGACCACTCATCAGATGGAACGTATATTTTAGATGGGGTTAATGTTTCGGAAATTAAGGAGAAGGAATATTCTAAAATTCGTAATGAGAAGATTGGATTTATTTTTCAGGCCTTTAATTTGCTTCCAAAACTTACTATTTTGGAAAACGTTGAATTGCCTATGATGTATGCAGGAGTTAAGCCAAAAGAACGCCATGAAAGAGGTACGCAAGCATTGGAAAGAGTAGGTCTTGGGCATCGTCTAAAACATACTCCAAATGAGATTTCTGGGGGTCAAAAGCAACGTGTGGCTATTGCTCGTGCGCTAGTAAATAGGCCTGCAATTTTGCTTGCTGATGAGCCAACAGGAAACTTAGATAGCAAATCTACTGTTGAGATTATGAAAATATTTCAGGAGCTAAACCAAGAAGGTGTAACTATTGTTATGGTAACTCATGAGCCTGAAGTTGCTGCATTTACAAAGCGTAAAGTTGTATTTAGAGATGGAAAAATTATTGAAGATGTGCCAATTGAGCAGTCTATTATTGAATAGGAGGAGCTTATGAACGTAAAAGAATGCCTAAAGGGTGCGTTTTTGCAATTATGGGGAAGTAAATTAAGAACCTTCTTGACAATGCTTGGAATGTTTATTGGAATTGGCTCTGTAATAATGGTTTTGTCGGTTGGTGAAGGTGTTAAAGATATGATTACAGGGGTATTTTCTGATATTGGAAAAGGTACTGTAATGATTTATATGAAAGATACGAGTTATGAAAATTTGCTAACACAAGAAGATTTAGATGCATTAGTTGAGATGGAAGAGATTGATGCTGCTATAATGTATGCAGAAATTTATACGGTTGTGCGTAATTATCAAAATGAAGATAGATTTATATGTATTATGGGAACACCTCATAATATGAGTGTTGTGCAAAACCTAGAATTTACAGCTGGTAGAATGTTTACAGAGGCAGAGAGTCGTGCCAAATCTAATGTAGTTGTAGTATCTGATATGTATGCAAAAGTTATTAATGGAGATGATGACCCAGAGAGTATTTTGGGTACAGAAATTGAACTTAGAATTGATGGTAAAACGGGGAATTATGAGGTAATTGGTTTGGTGGAGTCTGTAATTTTCCCTGGAATGCCAGAAGAAGCTATTCCACTAATGGCGTATATTCCATTTACAACTCTTGACCAAATTATGGGGTTTGGAGGTCGTGCATATACTGGAGGGATTAAAGTTGGAGATGACTATGACCCTAATGAAGTTGCGTACCAAGTTCAAAGACTTTTGGATAGAAGACATGGTACAGATGGAAATTATTCTGCAACGGCTGCCATTCAGATGATAGACCAAATTAATACGGTTGTATCTATGTTAACAACGTTTATTGGATTTGTTGCCGCAATTTCATTATTGGTTGGTGGTATAGGAATTATGAATATTATGTTGGTAACTGTTAAGGAAAGAACTCGTGAGATTGGGATTAGAAAAGCTATTGGTGCAACTAATGGAGAAATTTTGCAACAGTTTTTGATTGAGGCTATAATTTTGACGATGTTAGGTGGATTAATAGGAATGTTATTTGGATATACAGGTGGATTACTTATTGGGCAGGCGATAGATTTGGAGGTAAAATTGACTTCTGCTATGATAATTTTTTCGGTTGGTGTATCTAGTATTATCGGGATTACTTTTGGGGTATATCCTGCATATCAAGCTTCAAAACTTGACCCTATTGAAGCTTTACGTTATGAATAATTATGAAAGGAGCAATTTATGCATAGCAAGAAATTTTTTGCCTGTATATTGAGTGCTATTTTATTGGCGAGTAGTTCGGTTTCTATTTCGGCATCAACAAATATAGAGGCATATCAAACATTAACTTTAGATGAAGCAGTGACAAGAGCGATTAATTATAGTGATACAATTAGCACATACAACAGGCAACAAGAGTATCAAGGGTTGCAAGTTGACCAAGCAAAGTTAAGTTATAATAGTTATAGTGGTGCGTATATTTATGAGGCGGCACTATTTTCAAGAGACCAAGTTACAAAGTTATCTCTTCTTGAGAGAGAAATTATTGAGTATGAGATGACACAACTTTTTGATGATATTTTGATGACGCAAAAAGAATATCAGTATCAAATAAAGGTTATTGACCAAACGGAAAAAGAGATTAGAAAACTTGAGATTATGACAGAGCAAGGCTTTGGAAATTTGCTACAAGAGGAGAGTTTAAAACTTCAGCTTCAGACTGAGAAAATGCAACTTTCAAGCTTGGAGGATAGTTTAAGTTCTATGTTCTTGACACTAACTAGCACAATTAATAGTATAGATGATTATTATATTTTGGAGAAAGAACCCAATGAATATAAACCATATTCTTATACGGGTTCTGCCGATAGTTTGGGTAGACTTAAGGCTAATGACTCGATTTTTGTGTGGGCGGCACAAGAAGGTGTGGACATTGCCGAGCTTACTCCACTAGCTTCTTCTTTTGATTGGTATGAGAGAAAAGATAAGGAAGAAACTATTGCTCAAGCAAAAGACCAAGTTAGTTCGACAAAAGACCAAGTTGCAAGCTTAGTTGAGGATTTATATTGGCAAATGCGCCAGCTAGAAACAGCATACGACACGACAAAATTAAATGTGGAGCTTGCTGAGAAACAAATTAGAATGAATGAGATTTATTTTAATCAAGGAATGATGTCACAATTTGATTATGATAGTTCCGTTTTGAGTTATGAAAAAGCTTTGATAGAGCTTGAAAAGATTGTTAATCAACATACTTATTTGTGTAAAACAATTAATAAACCTGACTTATTATTAGGAAGTTAAATTACACAAAAAGAAAAAAAGGCTTTCGACTAATTATAGTAAAAAATTAGTGAAAGTCTTTTATTTGGGTTCTTTTTTCGCCTAAATACATAAAACTAATTGATTTTTTTTACTATCTAAGCTAAAATAACAATAGATAAAGTAAAAAAATGTAAAAATTTCGGGTGTAACACTTTTGAAATAAAATATGACTAGATTTTCTACAGAATTTAACTTATTATAGAATAACAATGAAAATTAAGTCGATAATTAGAAAGGGGAGTGTCAGGTGGGTAGTAATAAAAAAATGCTATTAACATTAACCTTTATGGGGGGGCTGGTGAGCTGGGCGTGGTTTCCAAACACCAGACTAAACCTTATAGAAGAAACCCCAAAAGTTGTGGTGCAAGAGCAAATTAGCACAACTTTAGATATGTATTTTCCTATGATTAGAGATACAGTTTGGGTTTATAATGGCACAACTTATTTGGATACACTAACTGTTTCGGTTGATTTTATTCGTGGGAACGCAATTCAATTACGCTACCAAGCTCCAGACAGCACTTTTCTAAAAATTTATGTAGAAGAAGATGATGGAATTTATGAAGTGGCGACTATTGAAGATGTGTATGCCAAAAAGGATTATACTGATATTCGTCAGTATAAATATGCGCTAATTCCGATGCCAATAGAGCTTTGTGATTGGCAGATTTCTAATTCAGCACATAGAATATTATTTAATATGGATATTGATATTAATACAGAGTTTGGCAATTTAAATGGGATAGAGATAGTAACTTTAGAGCCTGATGTTTTTTATAAGCATTATTATGCAGATAAGATTGGACTTGCGAAGATACAAATTTATAGAGATGATAGATTAGTTATGACATATAGTTTAGACGAATATTCTCAAGATAGCCCTTTAAGAGAAAAGGTGAGAGTTTATTGGGCTGACGTTGAAAATAATAGGCTGGTTTATGAAGATGTGGAAGTTTTTTCTCGTACAAATGAAGAGCCTAGGCATTTTTTATCGGATTTACTTAGTATGACCCATGAAAAATATGTTCCAGCACTTACAAATCATGCATTTATTCAATCTATATATAAAGATGAACATTCAGGTATTATTTATGTGGATATGAGTGATGAGTATTTACTTATGAATTATGATAAAAATACGGAATATTTGGTTGTGCAAAGTCTTTTAAATACTGTAGCAACATATTATCAAGGTGTGGAGATAATTTTAAGCGTGGATAGAAAGCCGTATCGTTCATCACAGTTGCATTTTGATGATAATGAACTTATACCAATTAATTTAGTTTCTATAGAGCCATTGAGTTGACGCTTGATGGCTAATAATTTAAGAGGAGAGAATTTATGAGATTAGCAAAGAAAATTTTTTATTCATTAGTTATGGTTGGAACACTTTTTGGGGCAGAAGCTGCATATGAAGTTGAGGCGCTGGCATTTACTCAAACTTCTCAACAAACAAAGTCGTTTTTAACTAACTCTGGGGTGGTGCAAAGTCCTTATGTAATTTCTACAACTGCTGATAGTGCATATTTATCACGTGATGGGAGCAAGGCAGAACTAATTCAATCAGGAGCAGAAATTACTCTCCCAGGGACTTACTATTTAACAGAAACTACAAATGGACAAACTTCGGTTAGACAATTTGAGATTTTGGGAACATACAAAACTTCTTGGGAAATTTCTGATATTTCTGAGATGGAAGAGATTTTGAAGATGAGTTTTGAAAACTTTATTCCATCAGTGACTTTTGAACTTCCGACTAAGTATTATGATATAGATGAATTAAATGATGAAATTTTTGAGATTATAGATGATTTGATGATGACATATCCTCTATTGGCATTTGAGGGGTATCAACTAAAAGCAACTTTGGGTACAAAAACGCAAGTTGAGCTTATTATGAATTATCCAAGTTCTGGCCAATTAACACAGTATCACATTTTAGCAGAAAATTTACATAGCCAATTAGTTAATTCGCTTTTTGATAGCTCGATGACCAATTATGAACGTGAGTTTGCCGTTTATAACTATATTATTGATAATGTTAAGTATGATAAAACTGCACTTAGTTATTCTAAGGTTGATGGAATTCGCCATACTTTGTTTGGGGCTTTGGTAGATAAAGAAGCTGTTTGTGATGGATATTCAAAACTTTTTATGCACTTATGTAATAGTGTTGGAGTGCCTACAACTTTGTTAACTGGGGTGGCAGATGGTACGCCTCACGCTTGGAACCAAGTGGAAATTGATGGCAAAACTTATCATGTTGATGTAACTTGGGCTGACCAAGACGAAAACCAAATTGGTACTTATAGAGATTATTTTAATGAACCAGATTATATTATGAGAAAAACTCATACTTGGGAGCTAGAAGATGCTACATTTGCCCAATCTACTGAGGCGCATTTATTAAATTTAAATTTACCAATTAACAATTTATTTTATGTGAATGATTTGTTGCAACTTGAGTCTGTAGCCAAAGAGATGTTAACTTTTAACATTTCAGAGCTTAGTATAGTTTTGGAAGGCAATGTGAAAAATTTTCCAGATTTGGCTCTAAAAACTTTGGCTGATAATTTGCAACTTGGGATAAATTACCAAGTTGTAGAAAAAACTGATTTTACAATTTTGAATGTAAAAAAAGCAAATTAATTTTTTGGAAGTTGTACCCACTAAATTTAGTGAGTCCAACTTCCTTTTGATTGGCAAAAGGGACAACTAATTTCATTGCTTGATTTTTGGCTTAGGTTTAAAATAGCTTTATCGCTGTATTGAGCTGTTCCATTAAATAGAGAGCTATCAACGGTATTTGAAATGAATTCGTGTCCATGTAAATCATACCCACAATTTTTGCAGTATAATGCTTGATTCACGGTGACTCCTCCTAAAGTAAAAGTAAATATAGTGTATTACTATATAGATAATTTACCCAATTTATTGCAAAATATTCGTTTAATTGACAAAAATTTTAGTGGGTGAATTTGGAAGCATAGAAAAATTAAATTCTCATATCCTAATGATTATAAAGAGATTAGGAGGATACATCATGAGAAATGCACATATGAAAATTGCCGTAGCAACTTTAGCAATATCAATTGGTGCTTCACCAGTTCTAGGTTGCACAACAGTTCCACAAGCAAATACAAGTAGAACAACTCAACTTATGGAGGTTTCTTCTGCCGCAACTGCCCAAGAACAAAAGCCAGCAGATGACAAAAAGCCTGAAGCTAAGGCAGAGGACAAAAAGGCAGAGGAGAAAAAGCCAGAAGAGAAAAAGCCTGATGAGAAGAAGTGTGATGAAAAGAAGCCAGAACAAGTAAAACCTTCTGAGGAAAAAAAGCCAGAAGATGAAACTAAAAAAGACGACCCTAAAAAGACTGAGTCTAAAAAGCCAGCTGGCAAAAAAGAAGAGAAAAAATCTGATGAGAAGCCAGCTGAAGATGCAAAAGAAGATAGTGCCTTTACAATCGATAATTTTGCTGTAACTAAAGCTGCACTTGAGGAGCTTGGAGTAACGACTGAAGCTTTGGAGCAAAAAATTAAAGAAGGTAAAAAACTTATTGATGTTTTAACTGAAGAGGATATTCCAGTTAAGAAGTTCAAAAAAGTTTTGTACAAGCAGTATGTTTCTGTTATTAAAGAAGGTGTAAAAGCTGGAAAAATCTCCAAAGAAGATGCTAAGTTATTAAAATCTACTATCAAACAAAAAGTTAATAGTTGGATGTCTGAAAAAGAAGATAAATAAGTTAGGGTTTGTAAACTGTAGCATTTAGTGGAACAAAAAGTTCTATTATTTGCTACTTTTTTTATGTACAAATTGCAAAAATGGCTACTATGTAATATAATGGTAAGGTACATAGCAGAGAATGAAAAAATTATTATAGCGCCAGAACTCTGTTTTTGTATAGTGACTATGAAATTAAATGTAACTTATTGCTATATATAGAGTTGACGAGGAATAGAGTTATCGAGTGGTTCGGCGGATACTCTAGTGGTCTCACAGCCTAATTAGATAACAAAAAGATAGGGTAACTTATCTTACAAAAAGTCTAAAGTGAAATTCTCACCGTGTACACTAAAATTAACTTTGTAGATGTTGGGCAAGGTGCTTAACACGACATGACATTATTAAAGGAGGCATATAATATGTGCGGAATTGTTGGTTACGTAGGTAAATCAAATGCAACAGAAATTATTTTGGGAGGTTTAGAACAGCTAGAATATAGAGGGTATGACTCGGCTGGGATTGCTCTTTATACTGAAGATGGAATTAAGATTGCTAAAGAAAAGGGCCGTCTTAAAAATTTAAATGACGAGCTTGAAGTTTCTCCACTAAATGGACTTATGGGAATTGGACACACAAGATGGGCAACACATGGAGCGCCTTCAAAAACTAATGCTCACCCTCACACAACGGAAGAAAAAACTATTGCTGTTGTGCATAATGGAATTATTGAAAACTACAGAAAATTACAAGAGATGCTTGTAAAAGAAGGTTATACATTTGTAACTGAAACTGATACAGAAGTTGTTCCATATTTAGTTGATTGGTGTTATGAAGGTGACCTTTTAGCGGCAGTTTATAAAGCTATTAGCTATTTAGAAGGAGCTTATGCGCTTGGAATTATGCATAAAAACCACCCAAATGAACTTGTTGCTGTACGAAAAGAAAGCCCATTAATTGTTGGGATTGCTGAAGATGGATATTTAATTGCGTCTGATATTCCTGCCGTTTTGGAGCATACTCAAAAAGTTTATTATGTTGATAATCATGAAGTTGTTTATTTAACTCCAGATGATGTTAAGTTTTTTGATGGAGCAAAAGCACCTGTTCAAAAAGACGTTAAAGTTATTGATTGGGACGCTCAAACTGCTTCTAAGGGTGGATATGATTATTTCATGTTAAAAGAAATTCATGAGCAACCAGTGGCTATTGGAGAAACTTTAAAGCGTCGTCTTGATGAGAATGGTCGTATTCACCTTGATGATTTTAAATTAACTAAGGAGCAATTGGAAAATATTAGTAAAGTTTATATTGTAGCTTGTGGGACGGCTTATTATGCCGGTATTGTAGGTAAGTATATTATTGAAAAGTTAGCTAAAATTCCTGTAATTACAGATATTGCATCTGAATTTAGATATAGTGACCCATTCATTGATGAAAATACGTTAATGATTGTTGTATCTCAATCTGGAGAAACTGCAGATACTTTGGCGGCTATGAAAGAAGCTCAATCTAAAGGAGCAAGAGTGCTTGCAATTACAAACGTTGTAGGGTCATCTTTAGCACGTGGAGCAGATGATATTTTCTATACTTGGGCAGGTCCAGAAATTGCAGTAGCATCAACAAAAGCTTATACTTCTCAAATTGTAGGATTTTACACAATTGCATTATACTTTGCAGACCTAAAAGGAATTGTAACTCCTGAGCGTTATAATGAATTAATCGAGAAGATTTTACCTCTTGGCGATAAAGTTGCAGAGATTTTGGAAAACAAAGGTCAAATTGAAGAAATTGCTAAAAAATTAGTAAATGCTCATAGTGCTTTCTATTTAGGAAGAGGATTAGATTATACGATTGCTGAAGAAGGCGCATTAAAACTTAAAGAAGTTGCATACGTTCATACAGAAGCGTTTGCAGCAGGAGAATTAAAGCACGGAACAATTGCACTTATTGAAGATGATGTTCCAGTAATTGCAATTTCAACTCAAGAAGAATTAATCGGAAAACTTGTATCAAACATCAAAGAAGTAAAAGCTCGTGGAGCATATGTTGTAGCAATTGCAAAAAAAGGTTGCGAAGAAATGCACCATGTAGCAGATGAAGTTATTGAAATTCCAGTGGAAGAAGATTTCTTAATGCCAATCTTAGCTGTAGTACCAACTCAGCTTATTGCATATTACACATCAATTACAAAAGGAATTGACGTAGATAAACCAAGAAACTTGGCAAAATCAGTAACAGTTGAATAATATTAAATGATAGTCTTCCTTGAGGGGGGCTATTTTTTTGACGATAAAAAAGTTATAATTTTGTGGATAAAAAAGGAGGTTAAAGTATGAATATTGTTGTGTATAAGGCAAGTGGTGGTTTTAATTATGATGTAGTAAATATTTTTTCTGATGAGCTTGCACAAGGTTTTAAAAATTTGGGGCATAATGTAGAGCTGATTGATGTTAATACAGAAAAGAAATTTCCTGTTGAAAATATAGATATGATAGTAACTTTTAATGCGATTTTTGGAATGATACCTCAAGTAGCTAACTTTTATAGTCAAACTAATATTTTAATGGTAACGTTATTGGTGGATTCTCCTTTATACTTATATGAAAGAATAAAAAAATTGTCACCCCAGAATACTATTATAGGAATGTATGCAAGTCATTTTTTGGGATTGTATGATAAATATTTTAGCGAAAATAATATAATGGTTCAGGTTATGCATGGAGGAACTCAAGTTGAGCATTTGCAAAAATGTAGCGATATTGTTATGGCAGGTTCGTTTAATATCCCTAATAAAGAACTTATTGATACTATAAAAAATAATATTTCTTATCTTCATATAAAAAAAATATATAAGGAGCAGTTTTTATCAATAATTGACCCAATTTTAAAAGAAGCTATGGAAGATAGAAATAGTGTTTTGGAGTGGCTATTTGACAAACATTTAGAAATCATAAATTTTAATGGTTATCCAAAAAATGTTATGGATAATTTTAGAATTATACTTGCTCAGCTTTATGAATATATAGATAAAATTAGACGATATGATATGAGATTTATAGCCCTAAAAACTCTTCTGGAGGCTGGACTAACAGTTGATTTGTATGGCGATTGTCAATTACAAGAATTACGAAAATATCCCAATTTAAATATTTATGGCCCAAGACCATATTTAGAATTATTGAAAAAGGTAGCAGCCTCAAAAATTTGGATACATGATATAGCACCAAATGTAAATGGTTCGCATGAGAGAGTATTTAGTGGAATGCTAAATAAAACTCTAGTAATTTGTAACCAAAATGATTACGTAAATGGGGAAGTAAAAGATGGCGAAACTATAGTATTTTATGATGCAAATAAGCCAGAGCAATTAGCAGAAAAAGTGAAATATTATTTGGAACATGATGATGAGCGTGAAAAAATAGTGAAACAGGCTTATAATTATGCAAAAGATAAGCACACTTGGCAAAATAGAGCTGTTGAACTAACAAATTTATATTACATTTATCAGGATATGAAGCAAAATAAGTAATAAAAAAGCACTATAGAAAATTTATCTATAGTGCTAATTTTTATTTAAGTTTAAATGTACTAATTAATGACTGTAAGTCTGATGCTTGAAGGCTTAGTTGGTCACTAGCAGAAGCACTTTCTTGACTAGTTAAAGTGTTGGCTTCAACAACGTTTGAAATTTGCTCAATACCACCAACGATATTTGTAATGGAGTTTGCTTGGTCCTCACATTTGGTTGAGATAGTATTAATCAAGCTCACAGCTTCATTTGTTAAATCATAAACATTATCTAAAGAGTCAGCAGTTTCTGATACCAAACGATTTCCTTTTTCTATAGAATTTATAGAGGTTGAAATTAATACAGCACTATTTTGAGCAGCAATTGCACTTTTTTGAGCCAGCTCCCGAACGTGTTCAGCAACAACGGCAAACCCTTTACCACTCTCCCCTGCACGGGCTGCTTCAATTGCTGCATTTAGTACCAGAAGATTTGTTTGGAATGCGATATCATCAATAGATTTTAAAATAGAGCTAAATAATAAGTCCAAAGGCTCTAGTTAGTTTTCTACTAAGGGTGATGTCTTTAAACATAGTTTTTTCTCCTTTTTAAAATTAAAATGTAATAGTAATATTGGTTATTGTTAAATATTATACAATGGATTTAAGTGTATTACTAGTAAAAAAATATATATCTATCCACAAAAATTTAAATAAATTATGGGAAATTTATATTATATGAGGTTTGTGTGATGAAAATTTAACAATACATATAATTTTGCATATAAAAAAAGACTCCTACATTTTGATGTAGAAGCGTTAATTTAAATTTTATTTAAGCTCAAATGCACTAATTAATGATTGTAATTCAGTAGCTTGTAAATTGAGTTGGTCACTAGCAGTAGCACTTTCTTTACTACTAACTGTGTTGTTTCTGATAACCAAAGAAATTTGTTCAATTCCATTAACTACATCTTTTAGGGCAGTAGCTTGGTCTTCAGATTTGTTGGAAATAGTGTTAATTAAGCTTACAGTTTCGTGTGTTAAATCATAAACTTTATCTAAAGAAGTAGCTGTTTCTAAAACTAATGTATTTCCTTCATTAATAGAAGCAATTGAGGAAGAAATTAGCGTTGCACTATCTTTGGCAGCTTCAGCACTCTTTTGTGCAAGTTCACGAACTTGTTCTGCAACAACGGCAAAACCTTGACCACTTTCACCAGCACGGTTAGCTTCAATTGCTGCGTTTAATGCTAATAAATTTGTTTGGAAGGCTATATCGTCGATAGATTTTAAGATAGAGCTAATTTCATTATTAGTATGTGCAATATTATTCATAGAAGAAACTACTTGTTTCATTTTTTTGTTGCTATCTTCCATTTCAGTACCTACAGTTGTTGCCAAAGTATTTGCCTGATGAGCGTTGTTTGTTGTTTCAAAGATTTTTTGAGAAATATCATCAAAAGTTGCTGACAATTGTTGAATTGTAGCTGATTGTTCAATTGCGCCTTGGGCAAGAATAGTAGCACTACTAGAAAGATTATTTGATGCACTATTTACCTCATGAGAAGTAACGTTGATTTTACGAATGGTACTGCTTAATTCCTTTGTAATCTGGTCGATTGACTCTTTAATATTTTTGAATACCCCAACATATTCAGCCTTAGTTTCTACGTTAAAGTTCCCTTTAGCAATTTCACGTAAAACATAAGCTGTATCATTGATAACTGTGTTAGTATTGCTAGAAACTTTTCGCATTCCCTCAGATAAAATACCGAGTTCGTCTGAAGCTGTATAATTAATATTTACTCCAAAATCACCTTGGCTCATTTTTACAGAAGCTTGCTCGAGTTCAGAAATTGGACTAACAATAGCTTTTGATAAAGTTAAGTTAATAATAGACCCTGCCATAATATTTAATACTAGTAAAATTCCAGATACAATTAAAGATATTGAAGAGGAATTAATAATACTTTTGTTGATTGCACTAGCTTGAGCTACAGTTTCGCCATGTAATTGAGTTGCTAAAGTTTTGATTTCATAGTAACTATTATTATAATCACTTCCCCAGTCAAAAATTATTTTATCCAAATTTTCATAGTCATGAGCTAAATCATATTTGTTGATAATTTCATATTCCCGTTTAAGTATATTTAAATAATTGGCAATTTCAATAAGGGTTGGGTGGTTAGCTCCTAGACTGGCTGTAAGTTTTGCCATATTCGCATCTACTAGGTCTAAATATGCATGTATCCCTTCATAATAATCAAACACTTCTTCATCTATGTATTGATATGCAACGTTTTGATCAACACTAATAATGTTTTTTGATAAATCTAATGCTTCTTGGGTGATATAGTAGTTATTTTGATAAAATTCTTCGACATTATTTTTTACCTGAACTAACTGGGAAATCGTATAAATATTACTACATACAGAAATTAAAATAATAATTCCAACGGCACTAATTAGCTTTTTGCTAATAGTAAAATCTTTAAACATAGTACTCCTCCTTATTGGATAAATATATAAATAAAATGCTTTTCTTATTGTAACATATTTTGATGAAGAATGGTAGATAAACGGGTTTTTGTAAAAAAATCCTAATTTTATGCGTTGACACACTATTTCAATTATGATATATTAGTGAAGTGTTTTAGCCGCGCGAAGGGGTTGTAAACTATTTATAGTACCGTATTCGGCGAGTATTCGGAAAGAGGAGGTGTACAAATGTACGCAATTATTGAAACAGGTGGAAAACAATATAAAGTAGAAGAAGGTAACATCATTAATGTAGAAAAACTTAATGTTGAAGCTGGACAAATGATTACTTTTGATCAAGTTATCGCCGTATCTAACGGGGACAAGCTTACTTGTGGAACGCCAACTGTAAGTGGTGCAACTGTTCAGGCAGAAGTACTAAAAGAAGGTAAAGCTAAAAAAATTATCGTTTTCAAATATAAAGCGAAGAAGACTTACAAAAAGAAAAAAGGTCATCGTCAACCTTTTACACAAGTTAAAATTACTTCAATCCAAGGTTAATTTTTAGTGAAGGCTAATGATTAAAATAAGTTTCTACTTTAAAGATGATAATTTATATCGCTTCAAAGTAAAAGGACATTCGGGTTTTAGTGAACATGGAACTGATATTGTGTGTGCTGGAGTTAGTACTCTAGTCCTCAATACAATCAATTCAATAGATGCCTTCTTAGAAGAACCTATTGAACTTGACGAGGTAAATCAGGCAAAAGGCATTATTGACTGTAATTTACCAGCACGATTTAATGGAAATTATAATGACCAAACTTCCATACTTCTAAAGAGTATGATTTTTGGGTTAACAACTTTAGAACAAATGTACGGAGAATACATTTTTATAAAACATATTGAAAAATAAGAGGAGGTGAATTAAATGGTACGTTTTGACCTTCAGTTTTTTGCTAGTAAAAAAGGAGTAGGTTCATCTAAAAATGGTCGTGACTCTGAATCAAAACGTCTTGGTGCTAAAAGAGCAGATGGACAATTTGTAAAAGCTGGTAACATTTTATATCGTCAAAGAGGAACTAAAATCCACGCTGGTTCAAATGTTGGACGTGGTGGAGATGATACTCTTTTCGCTTTAGTTGACGGAACAGTTAGATTTGAGCGTAAAGGTAGAGATAAAAAGAAAGTTTCTGTTTATCCAGTTATAGCAAAAGAAGCTTAATAGATATTTATATAAAGGAGGTTTCAACGCTAAGTTGAGGCCTTTTTTATTTACACAAATATAGGACTAGAAGGAGTGAAAAAATGTTTGTAGATTACGTCAAGATTTTTTTGAAGTCTGGAAAAGGTGGCGATGGTCACGTTTCGTTTAGACGAGAAAAATATGTGCCTAACGGTGGGCCAGATGGTGGAGATGGTGGAAGAGGGGGGCATATTATTTTTGAAGTCGACCCAGGTTGTAACACGCTAATTGATTTTAGGCACAAACGCCACTATAAAGCTCAGCCAGGTGAGGCAGGAATGAAGAAACGTTGCCACGGAAAAGATGGGCAAGATTTGGTGATTAAAGTACCTCAAGGGACGGTTATTCGTGAGGTTGAGAGTGGAAAAGTTATCGCTGATTTACACAAAATTGGTGAGCAAAAAATTATATTTAGAGGTGGACGAGGTGGAAAAGGAAATCAGCACTTCGCAACGCCAACACGTCAAGCTCCAAAATATGCTGAAAAAGGTGGCGATGGCAAAGAATATTGGGTAACTCTTGAGTTAAAAATGATTGCAGATGTTGGGTTAGTTGGCTTTCCAAACGTAGGGAAATCAACGCTTTTATCTATGGTAAGTAATGCTCAACCAAAAATCGCAAATTATCACTTTACAACGCTTGCACCAAATTTGGGGGTAGTTAGTAATAAATATGGTAAAAAGTTTGTAATGGCTGATATTCCTGGGCTTATTGAAGGAGCATCAGAAGGTGTTGGGCTTGGACATGATTTCTTGCGCCATGTTGAGCGTACAAAAGTTATCGTTCATGTTGTTGATGCATCAGGTTCAGAAAGTCGTGATCCGTTGGAAGATATTTTGACAATATCAAGTGAAATTGACGCTTATAATCCAGAAATTTTAAAGGATAAACCACAAGTTATTGCAGCAAATAAAACTGATATTCCAGAGGCTTGGGATAATATTGATAAATTAAAAAAATATTTTGAAGAAGATAGAGGAATTCCAGTTGTACCAATTTCGGCAGTTTCTAACGATAATTTACAAGTTTTATTAGAAACTATAGGTAATGTTTTACAAACTGTACCTCAGGAAGATATTGTGTTTGAGGCTGATTTTGAAGAAGTGTTTGATGATAGCAAATCTAGCTTTACAATTACAGAGGTAGAGGACGGTTACTTCTTAGTTGAAGGGGTAGGTGTTGAGAAAATGATTGGTTATACATCGTTAGACTCAGAAAAAGGTTTTGCATTCTTCCAAAAATATCTACGTGAAAAAGGGATTATTGAGGCTTTAGAAGAAGCAGGAATTCAAGAAGGCGATACTGTAAGAATATACAATTTAGAATTTGATTATTATAAATAGGGAAGGATTATTTTCATGAAAACTATTACAAGCAAACAGAGATCATATTTAAAATCTATGGCACAAACTTTAGAACCAACATTCCAAATTGGAAAAAACGGTGTTACTCCAGAATTGGTAACTGCAATTAGTGAGTCATTAGAAAAACGTGAGCTTCTAAAGGTGAGTGTATTAAATAATTGTGACTTAAATCCTAAAGATATTATGGAAATGTTAAGTGCGAGAACTCAATCAGTACCAGTTCAAGTAATTGGAAAAAAATTAGTAATTTTTAAACCATCAAAAAATAATCCTAAAATTACTTTACCAAAAGCTTAAAAATTTATTGGGGGCAAATTATGAACAAACGATTAGCTATTATGGGAGGGACTTTTGACCCAATTCATATGGGGCATTTAGTAACGGCAGAAGCTGTTTATAATAAATTTAGAGTGGACGAAGTTCTTTTTGTACCAACGGGTTCACCTGCCCACAAACAAAATCAAGAAGTAACTTCAAAACTTCATCGCTTTATAATGGTTGAGCTTGCTATATCGGATAATCCAAACTTTAGGGCTTCAAAGATGGAGATTGATAGAGAGGGAATAACTTACACAATTGATACAATTAAAGCCCTAAAACAACTTTATGGAGCTGATACAGAAATATTTTTTATTACAGGAGCAGATGCAATTGGGAGCATTTTAAAATGGAAAGATGCTGAAGAATTATTTAAATTATGTTGTTTTGTTGCAGTAACTCGTCCTGATTATAACACTTGTGCATTGCTAGACCAAGTGAAAATGTTACAAAAAAATTACGAAGCTAATATTCAATTTTTGGAAGTACCATCATTTGCAATTTCGTCTTCAGATATTAGAACTAGAGTTCAAAATAAAATTTCTGTTCAATATTTAGTGCCAAAATCTGTAGAAAATTATATCAAAAAATATCAATTATATGAGGGGGCAACTATGTTAGATAAAGAAACTATGATAAAAATGGATAACTATGTTAAAGAAAAATTATCACCAAAACGATATTTTCATACAAAAGGTGTAGTACAAATGGGCTTAGAACTTGCACTAGTGCATAAAATTGATAGTGACAAAGTTTTTATTGGAACGCTATTTCATGATATAGCAAAAGAATTATCCTCTGAAACTATGTTAGAACTTGGTACAAAATATAATGTAGAATGGGATAGTTTTGAGCAACAACATCATCATTTAAAACATGGAAAAATGGGAGGTGCTTTGCTAAAAGAGCAATGGGGCATATCTGACGAGGAAATTTTAAATAGTATACGATACCATACAATAGGTAGAGAGCAGATGACCGATGTTGAAAAGATAGTATATTTAGCAGATTTTCTTGAGCATGGAAGAGGTCATTCGGAAGAACTGGAAATGTTAAGAGCCGTTTGTTTACAAGATTTAAATAGAGGTATGTATGAAGTTGTACGCACATCTAAACATTTTGTAACCGTTATAAAAAATCAAGCAATGCACCCTATTACAGATAAATTGTTGGAGGAGTATGAAATTTATAGAAAGCCAAAAATTTAACAATGAAGAGGGGTAATTAGATGGAAAAACGCTCATACGAATTAGCTGAAAGAATAGCTTATTTATTAGATAAGAAAAAATTAGAACAAGTTGAAATTATTGATGTAGAGGAACTTACAACACTTACTGATATTTTTGTAATTGCAATATGTTCAAGTGTTCGCCAAACTAAAGCTACAGCAGAAGAACTTGAGTATATGCTCCAAGAAGATGGGTATATTGCTCACCAAAAAGAAGGTTACGACAGTTCAACATGGATATTGCTTGATTATTTAGGAGTAATAGTTCACATTCTTTATAGAGAAGACGCAGAATTTTATGGTATCCAACGTTTGTGGAAAGATGGAAATCTTTTGCAACTCAAAAAAACTGTAATGTAAAAAAAAGATAGACTACACCTAAATTGTAGTCTATCTTTTTTGCAACAATCTATAAATCTCAAATGAGTTTTAGCTTTTAAAGCAAATCTCAAATTCAAAAATCGTGATCATGTTACAAAATTGTCCTATGTTATGTTAATGGACAAAATATAAAGATAAAAAAGCACCTAGCTCATATAGAGATAAGTGCTTTTGTTTATTTTAAAGTTTTAGTAAATTTGAGTGTTTTATTTCGATTATAAAACATATTCTTTTGGCGAGTTTTTAATATTAAAACTAATAAGAAAAATCCTGCTACAATTCCTGTAATTCGTGGTAAAATATATGATAGAGATATCATAATAGAGGAATTTGCAGGAAAATCAGCTGACGTTGGGGCAGGCAAAAAGTCTATAGTAGAAATTATAAGTTCACTAGAGGCTATTTTTTTGTTTTGGTAATAATAGGATATTTCTCCAATAATATCTCCAACTACTGCTCCTAAGGTTAGATGTTCGGGCAAATCAATAATTACCTCTAAATCTCTTTCATTAACAGAAGAACTAACTATAGCTGTAACATCTTCAGATACTCGTACTCGGGAAGAAGCAACTTCAAATAATTGACCACTTTGCACAGAATATAGTGGTAAAACAGTTAAAGTATTTGTGGAACTTGCTAAGTCCAAAGATTTAAAAGTATTAAAACCATAGTCCAATAATTTATTTGTGTCTGAATAATACGTAGGGTTTGTCCCTTTTAAAATTACACAAATAAGGTCGACACCATTTTTGCTAGCTGCTGTAACAAGGGTATTTCCAGCTTGGCTTGTGTAACCCGTTTTGCCTCCAATTACATCTGCTCGGTACATTTGGCTATCACGGACAACATTCATTAGGCTATGTTGTTGAGATAAATATACAATAACATCGGTTTTATTTGTTGGCAAAATTTGGTAGGTTGGAGTCGCCATAATTTGTAGAAAATACTCATTGTCATATAGTTCTCTCATTATTAATGCCATATCATACGCAGTTGTATAATGGTCTGAGTCATGAAGTCCGTGAGGGTTCATAAAATTTGTAGATGTTGCACCAATATCATAAGCTCGTTTGGTCATAGCTATAGCAAAATTATCTATAGAACCAGAAATTTTTTCAGCAAGACCATTGGCTACTTCGTTTGCAGAATTTAGGAGCAATCCGTGAAGTGCTTGGTCAACTGTAATTTGTTCACCAATATCCATTCCGATATGACTACTGTTATACTCAATGCTAAAAACTGCTTCTTGAGAAAAAGTTATAATGTCATTTGGAGATAGATTTTCTATGGCAAGTAGAGCTGTCATAAGCTTTGTAATACTGGCTGGATAGTATTGTTTGTATGCGTTTTTTTCATATAAAATAGTACCTGTTTTAGCGTCTATTAAAATGGCGGCCTCTGCTTGTATAGATGGTTTTGTATCGGCAAAAGTTGGGCTAGAACTTGAGATATAAAACAAACTATATAGCAGGCATAGAGCTAAATTTAAAAATCGTATTCTTGAATTTTTTGGCATTTTTGTAAATTACCTCCTTTCTGTAAATTTAAGTTTAACATAATAATAATAAAATAGTAAATATAAACTGACTAATTTATCGAAAATATGTTAAAACTTTGTGCAAGAGGTGATTATATGATAAAATTAATAAAGCAGCACAAATTAGTTGTTCTTTCTATATTGTTAATGATTTCCATAACTTTATACACTTTTTTTGAAAAAAATAGAACAGAATTAATTTATAGCTCGTCTAAGGAAAGTTTGAAAGTTATTGAAATGTTTGAAATTGAAGAGATTGAAGAGGATTTACCAATTCAAATCGAAGAAGAAATTTTTAAAAAAGAGATACCAGTTTATATTTGTGGGGAGGTTGAAAATGCGGGCGTATATTTGTTAGAGGAAGGTTCACTTATAGATGATTTATTGAAAAAAGCAGGAGGTGCAACAGATGAGGCAGATATGATAAGTGTAAATTTAGCACAGGAGGTAGTGGCTAATAGCCAAGTTTATATACCTAACAAAAATGAAACGTTAGTTCAAACTACAACTTTGGAAGATGAGAAAATCGTGAATATTAGTGATGGTAAAATAAATATTAATATAGCAACTGTTGATGAGCTAGATACCTTGCCAAGTATTGGGGAAACTAGAGCGAAGGCAATTATTAGTTATAGAGATGAAAATAATGGATTTAAATCGTTGGAGGAAGTTAAAAATGTTTCTGGAATTGGGGATAAGATATATGAAGGTTTGGTGGATTTAATTAAAATTGAGTAGGAGAATAAATATGAAATTGAAAGTTTTAGTTGTAGATGATGAAAAGTTAATTGTAAAAGGTATAAAATTTAGCTTACAGCAAGAAGGTTGGGACGTTGATGTGGCTTTTGATGGTGAGGAGGCTCTTGATAAAATAAAGCGTCAGTCGTATAATTTGGTTATTTTAGACCTCATGTTGCCAAAATATAATGGGCTTGAGGTGTGCCAGTTGACTAGGGAATTTTCGGAAGTTCCTATTATTATGTTAACTGCAAAAGGTGATGATATGGATAAAATTATGGGACTTGAGTATGGGGCTGATGATTATATTACAAAACCGTTTAATATATTAGAGCTTAAAGCTAGAATTAAGACTATTTTAAGACGATGTTCTAAGCCACAAAAGCAAGAAAGTAAGCAGTCAATAGAAATTGGGACTATGCGGCTTGAGTTAAATGGTAGACGAGTGTTTATAAATAAGAAAGAAATAAATTTGACAGCTAAAGAATTTGATATGTTGGAGTTGTTTGTGACGCACCCAGGAAAAGTTTATAGTCGTGACCAGCTTTTGGATACAATTTGGGGAAAAACTTCTCCAGGAGATGTTAGAACTGTTGATGTTCACGTTAGAAGATTGCGTGAAAAAATTGAGCCAAACCCTGGGCAACCAGAATATATTTTTACAAAGTGGGGGGTAGGATACTATTTTAAGGATTAAAATGAAATGGTTTCAAAGTTTGAGATGGCAACTTTTCATACTATTTTTTCTTGTAAGTGCGATACCACTCGTTATATTTTCGGCGCTTGCAACAGAGAGAATTGAAACCTATTTTATAGACAACAGTAAAACAGAGTGGATACGGCAAGGGAATTTGATTGCTAGTCAAATTTCTCAAAACAGTACTTATTTAAAGGAAGGTACAAACTATACTTATTTTGCAAATCAAATTAGTGAGATGAGCCAAAATCAGGAAGGGACAACTAGAATTGTAATTGTTGATGAGCTTGGGTATGTAGTTGCTGACTCTAGTAGGGTAGATCTTAATTCAACTTTGATGAATACTCAAGTTATGAACGCCCTAAATAAGCGTGATAGTGCTGAGAGATTTCATAAAGAGGAGCAGGCAATTATGAGTATTGCAGTTTCTATTACAGATAGAGATAATTCAGATAAAGTACTTGGAGTTGCTGTAATTTCAACAAATATTGATAGTATTTATAAGCTTGTTGATGAGATAGAGACGCAAATTTATTTATTATCATTTTTAACAAGTTTATTAATTGGATTATTAAGTTTCTTTAGTTCGTCAATTATAACTCGTCCTCTAAAAAGTTTGATGAAATGTGTAGAGAAAATTACAAATGGTCAGTTAAACCAAAAAATTGAGCTACATGGTAAAGGTGAGATGGTTGAACTTTCTCATGCATTTAATCATATGGCAGACCAGCTTCAATTGGTTGAAGAGTCAAGGCAGGAGTTTGTTTCAAATGTATCTCATGAATTAAAAACACCTCTTGCATCAATAAAAGTTTTGACGGAATCTTTGATGTTTCAGGACAATGTACCTATTGAATTATATGAGGAATTTTTCTATGATATAAATTCAGAAGTCGACAGATTAAATGCGATTATTACAGATTTATTAGACCTTGTAAAGTTAGACCAAGATAAATCTATGCTCCATATTGCAAGTACTGACTTAAATTCATTAATTCAGGCAATACTAAAAAGGTTAGATCCACTTGCTAAGAAAAAAGATATAACTTTGATTTATCAGGCCCAAAGTGAAATATATATTGAGGCTGATGAGGTAAAATTGACGTTAGCTATATCAAATCTAATCGAAAATGGAGTAAAATATACACCAGATGGAGGACAAGTTGAGGCTATATGAGGAAAACGACCGACTGGGGAGAGTGATGCGCCCCATGGCTGCTTGCAAGATGTGGTGGAGATTTCTTTTTCTTTCTTTCTTGTGAGCTGAGTGGAGTGAAATCTGTGTTGAGCAGAGAGCAGGATGGAGAGGAGCGGTGTGGAAACTACGACCTCAATAATAAACATACAGAAGAATTATCACCTTTCTGACAGTTTCAACAAAACTTGAAAAGTATTAAGTTTTTGTTTAAGAAGAATTTATGGCAGAGTCTTTGTATTGGTTCACTTTACACTGTACAGATGTGTCTAATGATGCAGCAGGAATGTATAAGCTTAGGGGGCTTTTGAAGAGACTGTTGTGTTAATTTGTTCTTATGCTGCTTGCCCCACACAACAACACAGTATCAATAGATTGGTGTTAACTGCAAAGAAAAGTTCCTGCACTAATTTTTGACAATAACGGTATTCTAAAATAGTATAATGTTCTGCTTTTACTTCATATTTTTGTAAAAAGTGTTTGAACTATATTTAAGGGATCAATAAGAAGTTGTTTTAATACATTTTTTTGAACATTTAAAAAATTTAATCAGCCGATGTATCAGTTATCAGAATTTCTTACTCCCTAATATCAGTACTGGCATCGGCCCCCAAAAAATCTATACCGACCAGGCCCTAATACAGAGCAGTTCCTCTTCACTTTGTGTAGCTCAATTTAAAAGCATTTTCAGTCGTCTTTCCTTAAGGTCTTTTTATATTGCCATTTCATTCAGCAATACTTTCACCTCTGTAGCGTCTCGCCTTCAGCATAAACATCCCATCACAGGATGGGGGGACGAACACCTCTGTATCGCCTTGGGAGGTAGTAACAGAGGTGTTACAGAAGCAAAATGGGATCAAAATAAAATGACCAGAGAGCCATTGTGGAACAGCGTGTGACGCGTGGTTTCCGGAATGCCAAGATGCCTCTGGAATGCCGCCTCTCCTGCCTTGCCTCCTCGGTTTTCGAGGAGGCGAGGCAGCAGAGGCGGCGAGCTTGAGCGCATGAGACGGCAACACCTGTCGCGCATTCCCCTACCTTCAATCATCCTGTCTAACGCCCGCTCTCTCCGCAATAAAACTGAGGACCTACAGGCTCTTGTTCGCCACCAACATGTATTCAAAGAAGCCTGTATCCTGGCCTTCTCTGAGACCTGGCTCGGGGAGAGAGATGCTGATGATGATTTGGCCATAGACTGGTTCGAGGTCTGTCCACACCGACAGAGCGTTTGCGATCACCAGGAAATCATGCGGAGGTGGGGTATGTGTATATATAAATGATCGCTGGTGTAAAACTGTTCTAGTGAGAGAGAGACTTTGTACCAAGGATGTGGAGCTGCTTTCTTTGTCCATGCGCCCGACGTATTTGCCACGAGAATTACTGCAGATTTTTGTGACTG
>MDSP01000030.1_pt1 | contig 32870 bp, 30 predicted proteins | sample 1005811 | NCBI WGS metagenome assembly MDSP01 (sample SAMN05526596, study PRJNA338239) | gut metagenome | isolation source: stomach gut content | host: Naso elegans | place: Saudi Arabia: Red Sea | collected 2011-04
AAAACCAATGACTGGGGTGAAGTCGTAACAAGGTAGCCGTATCGGAAGGTGCGGCTGGATCACCTCCTTTCTAAGGAAAAATCGACAACTAGATTGATGATACTATTTTATTTTGAGTGTTTAAAAAAATAATTAGAAGGGGAGATAAAGATGCCAATAGGATTAGAAGTTGCAGACTCATCATTTGAGGGAGAAATGTTAGAGGAAACACATAAATTAGACGATAAAGCAGGAGAAACTATTAATTTTTGGGTAAGAAATAATAGTGAATGTGATGTTGAGCTTACTATCAATGATGAAAGTAATAGAGTTATTGAAGCAGGTGGACAAGGTCATATTTCTTTAGAAGCAAAAGATTTTATGGGATTTATTGATAGAAAATATACATTTAAAGTTGTACCTACCGAAGAGGACAATGAAATTAATATTGACTATAGAATTGCTCAAAGATTTTCTGAAGAAGAGGACGAAGAGTAATAAAAAAGCTAGGAGCAAAAATGCTCCTAGCTTTTTTATTTATGCTACCAATTTTTGAATTTCATCGTAATTTAAAGTTTCTTTTCTCATAAGTTCATTAGCTAAACTATCTAGTAAAGTTTGATTGTCAGATAAAAGTTGTTTTGTATCTTCGTAAAGTTCATGCATCAGTTGTTTTGCTGTTTCTAACATTTGTGCTTGACTTTTCTCATCAGAAAATACTTCTAAGTTTATAAGTCCTAAACTATTATCCATACCATATTTACAAATATAGTCTTTGATATAAGAAGTAGCTTTTTCAATATCATTACTTGCACCAGTAGTTACATAATCAATTCCAAAAATCAATTCTTCAGCTGCACGACCACCAAGGCTAATTTTAATTTGAGTTAAAATATCTTGTTTTGTCTGATACATCTTTTCTTTTGGGATACTCATACTAAATCCACCAGCACCTTTTGTACTTGGAATAATTGTTACTTTTGAAACTTTATGTTGTGGTGCAATAAGTGTAGTTACAAGTGCATGACCTGCTTCATGATATGCAGTAATTTTTCTTTCTTCTTGAGAAATTTTACTGCGGTCTTTCTTTTCACTTCCAGCAATTACTGTATAAAATGCTTTCTCAAAGTGTTCATTGTTTAATACGTTTCGATTAGTTTTTACAGCTTCAATTGCTGCTTCATTTACTAAATTCTCAAGCATTGCTCCAGTAAAATAAATTGTTTCTTCACTCATTTTTTCAATATCCACAGTTTCATCAAGAGGTTTATTTTTTAAGTATAGAGATAAAATCATTTTTCTAGCATTTTGATCTGGATAACCTATTTGAATATGTCTATCAAAACGACCTGGACGAAGTAATGCATCATCAAGAAGTTCCAGTCTATTTGTTGCGGCAATAACAATTATTCCTTGCTCATCATTAAACCCTGACATTTCAGTTAAAAGTGCATTTAAAGTTTGGTCTTTTTCATCATGACTTCCAGCTACTGAATTTGAACGCTTTTTACCAATTGCATCAATTTCATCAATAAAAATTACAGCTTTTTCACTTTTTCGAGCTTCTTTAAAAAGTTCACGAATACGACTAGCCCCAACCCCTACATACATTTGCATAAAATCAGAACCATTTACCGAGTAAAAAGGAACATTAGCTTCCTTTGCGAGAGCTTTGGCCATCATAGTTTTACCTGTTCCTGGAGGTCCATAAAAAATTAAACCTTTAGGCATTTTTGCACCAACTTTAGTGTATTTCTCAGGAGTACGAATGAAATCTACAATATCTTGAACTTGGTCTTTGGCTTCTTCATTTCCTGCAATTCCAGAAAAATCCATTTTTAAGTCGTCAATATTTACAACTTCTGCCTTAAATCCTTGGTTATTATTTTGCATATTTGGCATTCTTTTAAATACCATGTAGAAAACTCCAAAGAAAATTATCATACTAAAAATTGATTGTGCGAATGCATATTGAGCCATTTCTTGACTTTCTGTTACCTGAATTCCTTCTAGAAGTAAAGTTTCTTTTAAATTATCCGTTCGTGGGTTTGATGTTTTATAAGTTACTTCATCTGTTGTAGTTAATTGTATGTATGCAGTTTCACTTAAGGCTACATTTGCTATTTCTTGATTATTAAGAAATTCGTTAAATTGTAAATATGAAATTTCTTCTACTTCGTTAATGCTTTGTAAATAAATTCCTAAAATTGCACTAGATATGATACATAATATTAAAGTAAAAATCAAAGTTTTTCTACTCATTATTACCTCCTATGTGCGTCCGTTATATGATAAATTTATTATACACTACGGCGTACCCCTATTGCATTAGGAGGTTAATGGAAATTTTGATTTTTCTTGTAAATTTAGTAGTTTGAGGGCTGTAGGGGTAAGAATTCTTCCCTTTGGAGTTCTTGATAATAAACCTTTTTGAATTAAATAGGGTTCATAAACATCTTCCAAAGTTTCACGTTCTTCACTCAAAGTTACAGCTAAGCTATCAAGACCAACAGGACCACCGTTAAAGTGAATTGCAATTGTATTTAAGATTTTTCTATCTAAATTATCTAATCCATTTTCATCTAAATGAAGCAATTGGAGTGCAACTTTAGCAATTTCTAAATTTATACACGAGGTATCATATTTAATAGAAGCGATATCTCTAACTCTTTTTAAAAATCTATTTGCAAGCCTAGGTGTCCCACGTGAACATTTGGCGATTTCTAAACTGGCATCATTATTTATGGTAGTGGATAAAAATATTGAAGTTCTATTTATAATTTGAGATAATTCTTCTAATGTATAGTAGTCTAATCTTTCAATAATTCCAAATCTATCTCTAAGAGGGGCTGATAACATTCCTGCTCGAGTTGTAGCCCCAATTAAGGTGAATTTAGGCAGTGTAAGTCGTATAGATTTTGCTCCTACTCCTTTGCCAACAACGATATCAATGCAAAAATCTTCCATCGCAGAATAAAGAACTTCTTCTACAAATCTTGGCATTCTGTGAATTTCATCTATAAATAAAATATCTCCAGATTTTAAATTATTTAAAATTGCTGCAATATCTCCAGGTTTTTCTATTGCTGGACCAGAGGTAATTTTTATACCCACTCCCATTTCATGTGCAATTACTCCTGCAAGTGTTGTTTTTCCAAGACCTGGTGGGCCATAAAGTAGTACATGGTCTAGGGACTCCTCACGCTTTTTAGCTGCCTGTATAAAAATAGTTAATGCTTCTTTTACTTGAGACTGTCCAATATATTCTGTAAGTGAAATTGGTCGAATACCACTTTCAATTTCTTCATCTTCCAATTGTAAATCTGTTGAAACAATTCGTTTTTCCATCGTTTTCTCCTATCCAATTAATAGCTGTAATGCTTTTTTTATGAGTTCTTCCGTAGTATTATTATAATCAAAAATGGCCTTGACAGATTTTGAAGCTTCTTTTTCTCCATAGCCTAATGCTAAAAGTGCTGAAATTGCTTCATCTTGGTTACTAGAAGTAGGGGGTTGAGGTTCTAGGGTTTCATGTAATTTTGCCAAACTATCTTTAAGTTCTAACACTAATCTTTGTGCAGTTTTAGGGCCAACTCCGTTTATTTTTGTAATAGATTTAATATCATTAGTAATAATTAAGCTAATTAATTGCTCATATCCGTAAGTTGATAACATTTGGCTGGCTACTTTTGGACCAATTCCACTTATAGTAATCAATTTTTTGAATAATTCTTTATCTTGAGTATTCCAAAAACCATATAAATCATGGGTATCTTCTTTAATATTTTCATAAATAAAAATTTTTACAAGTTCATCTTTGTATATAACTTCTTGTGATTGAACTAAAAAAATTTCATATCCAATATTATTAACCTCCAGTTCGATAAAATTTGCTTGAACTGTAGTTATTTTTCCTTTTAAGTATGCTAACATATAATTTTTTCCTTTACTGTAAATTTAAACTCGGCATTGTCCATCACCGAAAATAATATATTTGGTAGTTGTTAAAGCCTTTAACCCCATAGGCCCTCGAGCATGAAGTTTTTGCGTACTAATACCTATTTCTGCACCAAAACCAAATTCAAATCCATCTGTAAATCGAGTCGAAGCATTTACATATACAGCGGCACTATCAATTTCATTTAAAAAACGTTGAGCATTAGTATAATTTTCAGTAATAATAGCTTCCGAATGCCCAGTACTATATTGTTCAATATGTGAAATAGCTTCTTCAATAGAATTTACGGTTTTGATTGCTAGAATGTAATCTAAAAATTCTGTTTTGAAATCTTCTTCTGTAACTGGCAGTACATTTTTCCATTGTTGAGTAAAATTATCACCTCTAATTTCAACATTTTGAGCAAAAAGTTCTGGCAATAATTTATTTAAGTAAGATTTTGCGATGTTTTTATGAACAATTAATGTCTCTAATGAATTACACACTCCAACTCTTTGAGTCTTGGAATTTATACAAAGTGCAACAGCTTTTTCTAAGTCAGCAAATTCATCAATATACATATGACAATTGCCAACTCCAGTTTCTATCACAGGAACGGTACTTTCTTCAACGACTGTACGAATAAGGCCAGCCCCTCCACGAGGAATTAATACGTCAAGGTATTGGTTCATTTTCATAAGTTGTTTTGCTGAATTTCGGGACGTATCTTGAACTAATTGAACTACGTTTGGATTAATTGATTTTTGTTCTAAAGATTTGCGAACTAAATCCACGAGTACATTATTTGTATGAAATGCTTCTTTTCCTCCACGTAAAATTACAGAATTAAAAGTTTTAAAGCATAGTGCAAATGCATCAATTGTGACATTAGGTCGAGCTTCATAAATTATGCCAACTACTCCAAGAGGAACTCGTTTTTGTCCTATTTGCAAGCCATTAGGTCGAGTTGTGTAACTTTCCATTTCTCCAATTGGATTAGGAAGTTGCGCAATATTTTTAATTGAGCTTACCATAGTGCAAATTCTTTGTTCATTTAAAGTTAGACGGTCGATTAATGCTCCTGTAATTCCATTATTTTGAGCGTGCAAAATATCTTTTTGATTAGCCATTAAAATTTCCTGTGAATTTTTTGATAGATTATCAGCAATAAAAATTAATGTTTCATATTGTTGTTCCATAGTCAAAGTTTTAAGTTGTTTTGATGCTTCTTTTGCTTGTTTACCTAAGTTTAACATTTTCATTCACCTCAATTATTTTTTGATAAAATAAATACCTCAATATTTATATACTGAGGCAAAGTGAAATAGTAGTTAATTTGTTTCTGGTGGAGCATATTTTAGAGGGTGTAACTTTCCATCAGGAGTTTTAATTTTAGTATTTTCAAGTTGTGCCTTAAAGTTTCCTCTAAAAATAGTTAAATATTGTTCACGTAATTTTTGTTGCTCCTCTAATTCTTCAGGTGTTAAGCCTTCAGCTTTTTTTTTGTTTGCTAATTGGTTAATTCGTTCAATTAATTTTTCCATTCCAGCCATATTAAATTCTCCTTTTAATATTTTGGAGTGGGCAAAACCATGTCCCTAGTTGTTGCCCTTCCAATATGTTATATAAAATGTTAATATTATCTCCAGATGCAATAATAGTATGAACTCCATTAGTTGTAGCCAGTTTTGCGGCCTTTAATTTTGTAATCATACCTCCTGTACCGAATTCTGAATTAGTGTCTTGTGCCAAAGCTTCAATTTCAGGAGTGATTTTTGGAATACAGTTTATTAATTGTGCATTTGGATTATTTTTTGGATTATCAGTATATAGACCATCAATATCAGTTAATAAAATTAATACATCAGCATTGATTAATTGTGCAACAGTTGCTGAAAGTGTGTCGTTATCACCAAATCTAAAGCCTTCAATTTCAGCTGTTGAAATACAATCGTTTTCATTAATTATAGGTATAACTTTGAGTTTAATTAACGTTTCTAATGTATTTTTGGTGTTATAACTTTTAATTTCATCGGTAATAATATCTTTTGTTAATAAAACTTGACCAATGGGTTGATTATATTCTCCAAAAAATTTTTGATACATATTCATAAGAATTGTTTGCCCAACAGAGGCTGTTGCTTGTTTCATCTCAAGTTCAACAGGTCGGGTTTTTAGACCCAATCTTTTACTTCCAGCCCCTATTGCTCCTGAAGAAACCAAAATAATTTCTTTATCTTGGTGGCATAAATTGGTTAAAACTTTTGCAATGTGTTCAAGCTTTCGTAAATTGACTTCCCCATTTTCATGTGTAAGAGATGATGTTCCAATTTTAATAATAATTCTTTTACTATTTTTAATTGCCTCTCTCATACAAAGTCCTCTCTATTTTTTACGCTTTTTACCTGTGCTTGGAATACCTTTTAAATCTTCTTTTGCCACACCCATTAATGGAATGGCAGAAATTTTTATCATATGAGTAGTTTTAGTGAGTTCTAAAACTTTATCTCCTTGTGCATCTCTTTTGGGTTTGATTTCAAGTTCACTTGGCAATAAATAAACTTCTCTATTATCATTTCGTAGTCCACAAATAGCTTCTCCCTCATTAACAGAAACTATTCCCACACAAGGAGATTTTGAATAATAGGCATTAATTAAACGCTTACGGTTAGTTTTAGTTTTATAGGCCTCTAGTGCAATTTTAATCATATACCCATTTTCAAATCCTATTACAACTTCTTCCTCATAATTTAAAGTGACGTGCATATAAATCACTTTTTCCTCTTCTTCTAAATTTAGAACATTTGGCAAGTAACTACCCAATTGACTAGCTTTTGAATCTTCTAGCTCATACATTTTCATTTTATACACACGAGCTTTATTTGTGAAAAATAATAATTCAATTTTATTGCTAGTTTCAATTTCTTGAATGACACTGTCCCCATCTTTTAGGCGTTGTTCTCCACTGTTTCTTAAAGACGTTATAGGAATTTTTTTGAAATATTGTTGTTCAGTCAAAAATATTTTTAGTTTATAATCTTCAATTAAATCAACTTCTTCTAAATTAAAATCAGCATCAGGAACTACAAGTTGAGTTTTGCGAGGAACAATATATTTCTTTTTAATTTGCTTTAACTCATCTTTAATTACAGTTTTCAATTTTTTATCACAATTAATAATTTGAGTTAATCTTGCAATTTCGTTTTCAATAGTATCCAAATCTTTGATTACATTTAAAATATATTCTTGGTTAAGATGTCTTAATTTTATATCTGCTACAAACTCTGCCTGTACTTCAGTTAAATCAAAAGTTGTAATAAGACTTGGAATTACATCTTTTTCCTGAGCTGTATTTTTAATTATATCAATTGCTTTGTCAATATCTCCCAAAATTGCTTGTAATGCTTGTAGTAAATGTTGGCGCTTTTGCATTTTTTTGATGTTATATTGATATTTTTTAATAATGCAATCTTTTCTAAACTTACACCATTCTTGAATTATAGTTTTAACTCCCATAACTTGAGGTGTACCATGAACCAATATATTGAAATTACAACTAAATGAGTCTTCAAGAGGTGTACGTTTATAAAGTTTTTGCATCAACATTTCATGGTCAACACCACGCTTTAAATCTATGGCAATTTTTAGACCTGATAAATCGGTTTCATCTCGTACATCATTGATTTCTCGTATTTTACCCGTTTTAACCATATCTTCAATTTTATCAATGATAGCTTCCACAGTTGTAGTATAGGGAATTTCGTATACTTCAATGCAATTTTCCTTCTTGATATAATTATAATTTGCTCTAATTTTAAATGACCCTTTTCCGTTTGCCAAAATATTTTTCATTTCTTGTTTGTGGTAAATAATGCTTCCACCCGTTGGAAAATCTGGAGCTTTTATATAATTTGTAATATCTACAGCTTCATTTTTTAAATAAGCGATTGTAGCATCACACACTTCTTCTAAGTTAAATCCACAAATGTTACTTGCCATACCAACAGCAATTCCTTGGTTTGAATTTACCAAAATATTAGGGAATGTGGAAGGTAGGAGTAGCGGTTCTTTCATTTTTCCGTCATAATTATCTACAAATTCAACACAATTTTCATCAATATCACTAAATATAGCTTCGCAAATTTCACTAAGTCTAGCTTCTGTATACCTAGAAGCTGCATAGGCCATATCTCTTGAATATACTTTTCCGAAGTTTCCTTTTGAGTCTACAAATGGAGTGTTTAACGCACTATATCCCTTTGTTAATCTTACCATTGTTTCATAAATCGCACTATCCCCATGAGGATTTAGCTTCATAGTTTGCCCAACAATATTTGCTGATTTTGTACGAGTAGATTTTAATAATCCCATCTTATACATTGTGTAGAGCAATTTTCTATGAGATGGTTTAAAACCATCTATTTCAGGTAATGCACGAGAGATAATTACACTCATTGCATAAGGCATATAGTTAGTTTCTAATGTTTGCGATATATTTTGTTTTAGCATAGTTCTCCCCCTTAATTAAAATTTATCAGCTCATATCTAATAAGTCTAAATATTTATGCCCTTTATCGGCTATAAATTCTTTTCTACCTTGTAAATTATCGCCAAGTAATAGTTCAAAAACATCTTGTGTAATTTGCGCACTCTCTGGAATAACTTGAATTAATCTTCGACTTTCTGGGTTCATTGTTGTTTGCCACATCATCTCTGGGTCATTTTCTCCAAGTCCTTTAGAGCGTTGCAAAGTATATTTTTGATTTAATTTACTTAAAATTTGATTTTTTTCCTGCTCCGAATATGCAAAAAAAGTATCTTTTCTTGTATTAATTTCATATAGCGGAGTTTCGGCAATATATACTTTTCCTTCTTGTATTAACGTTGGAACTAGCGTATATAACATTGCTAAAATTAAAGTTCTAATTTGATACCCATCGACATCGGCATCGGTACAAATAATAACCTTTGCCCAACGCAAATTCTCAAGATTAAAAGTATTTAAATCGCTATTATGCTTACTAGAAATTTCTACTCCACAGCCTAAAACTTTTAATAAATCAACGATTATATCGCTCTTGAAAATTTTATCATAGTCTGACTTTAGGCAATTTAGAATTTTTCCTCTAACAGGCATAATTCCCTGAAACTCTGCATTTCTTCCTAATTTACAAGAACCAAGAGCTGAGTCACCTTCAACTATATAAAGTTCACGCAAAGTTTTATCTTTAGTTCGACAATCGACAAACTTTTTAATACGATTTGATATATCAATTGTCCCACTTAATTGCTTTCTAACATTGATACGAGTACGTTCGGCTTTCTCTCGACTTCTCTTATTAACCAAAATCTGCTTTACAATTCTCTCGGCTTCGTCCCTATTTTCGATAAGGTATACATGCAAAAATTCTTTCATAAATTCTTGAATTGCTTCTTGAATAAATTTGTTTGTAATCGATTTCTTAGTTTGATTTTCATAACTTGTTAAAGTCGAAAACGAATTACTAATTAAAATTAAACTATCTTGAATATCTACAAAAGTAATTTTCTTTTCATTTTTTGTATACAAGTTTTCATTTTTGATATATTGATCAAAGCTATAAATTAGAGCGTTTTTAATGGCTCTATCAGGTGAACCACCATATTCTAAATAGCTTGAGTTATGATAGTATTCGATTATATTGTGTTTGTTGCAAAACGTAAGTGCAATTTTAAATTTAAGTTTATACTCTGGTCTATCTTCGCTATCTTGTCCACGAGTTTCATTTTCCATTAGTAAAACATTTGTAAATTGTTCACCTTGTGCAAGTTCCTCAACATAACCTTTAATACCCTCAGGATATTTATAATGTGTCGTAGTATTTGCAATTTCATCATAAAATATAAATTCTATTTTTTCATTTACAACAGCCTGACGCTTTAAAACGTTGTGAAAATAAGAACTATCTACCCTTGTATCTGTAAAAACTTTATTATCTGGTTTCCAGTGAATTTTTGTACCTGTGTGAGTATATTTTTTCTTATACTTTTTTAATCCACCCACATTTTCTCCAGATTTGAAATGTAATTCATAACAATTGCCTTGTGTATGTACAACTACATTCATATATTCCGAACTATATTGAGTTGCACAAGCCCCAAGACCATTAAGCCCTAAGCTAAATTCATAATTTTCACCTTCATTGGTATTATATTTTCCACCTGCATAAAGTTCACAAAAAATTAAATCCCAATTGTAACGACCTTCTTTTTCGTTATAATCCAGAGGCATACCACGCCCTTCATCTTCAATAGTTATAGCATAATCTTCATGCAATGTTACTTTAATTACTTGACCATAGCCTTCTTTTGCCTCATCTATAGCATTAGAAAGAATTTCAAAAATAGCATGCTGACACCCTTCAATCCCATCTGAGCCAAAAATTACTCCAGGTCGCAACCTTACACGTTCTGCTCCTTTTAAAGAGGATATACTTTGATTACCATACTCTTTTTTCTCCATTTTATCACCTACAAATCTATTATCATTGTTATACTGTAAAATAAAATATTATCTTTTGTCAAGTTTTAGCTTAATTTTTTATTATATGAAGTTTTTTAATAGGCCGCAAATACTTCGGGTTGTTCATACGGATATCCTTTAGTATCAACGGTAACTTCTTTAATGTAAAGGGGGTCTTTTGGCTGATATTTTGTATCTAACTCTATGGTTCCCATTTTGTCAATAACTTCCATTCCAGAAATTACCTTTCCAAAAGCGCTATACTGTCCATTTAGATGTTTTGCGTCTTTTGTTAAAATAAAAAATTGAGAACCTTCGGTGTTAAAAGACTCACCACGAGCCATTGCAACTGTGCCTCTTGTCATACTTAAACTATTATTGAAACCATTGTATTTACACTCACTTTCTATATAATATCCTGCGTAGCCATACCCATTACCTATAGGGTCACCGCCTTGTACAAAATAGCTAGGAATTATTCGATTAATTAAAGTATAATCGTAAAATCCTTGTTCAGTTAGTTCTATAAAATTTTTTACGGTATTAGGTGCATCATCAGGATATAACATAATTTGGATTTGTTCTCCAGTTTCAAATTCTATAGTTACGACTGGATATTTTCCCTCTTCCATTGTAGTATAAGCCACAATAGCGTCTTTTATAAGCCATGTTCCTAGAAACAATATACAAATAATACCAAAACAAACAATAATCTTTCTCATAATATGCCTTCCTTGTAATTTATCATCTTACATTATTGGTTTAATTTTACTGTTTTATACAGCTAGAAAAAGATTTTTTTATTTTGTCGTATTTTTATAAGACAGGAGCAATGTTTTCTGTTTAAAATAACTATATCTACAAAAAATATATATAAAAATGATTAATTTTGGTTAATCTATCCAATTAAATTTTGCTTTAACTAATATATTTTTGGTTAAAATAAAAAAGCCTATGTACTATGAAAATAATACATAAGCTTTTTTTATTTACATACCTCTAACTAAACGAACCATATTGTATACTCTTTGTTCATCACCTTGAGGAGCAGCGCTATCAATGCTTGGATAATCTTCAGCATTTCCAGTTTTTGGGTCACTTCTTTGAGAACCAGCACCGTGAACGTCCATAACTTCTCCGTTCATTTTACCAATTCCTGTTCCAAATACTACATAACTTCCAGCGTTATAGGCAACAGGACTTGCACTTAAATCTTCATGAGTTGTTGATGACCAGTAATAAGCATAGTCGTCTTCACCTTCACTGTTTAAAATTGGAGTACAGTAAAACAAATCGTCAATCGCAGGACTGTTAGTCGTTGCAGGAGATTTTGTATAATCGATAATACTGTGAAGTTCTTTTATATTTGGAACTCTCCAGTCTGAATACCCTAAATAATTTTGCTCGTTCATTTCATTTGCAAAAGCAAGAGCTTCTTCCCAACTTTTGCCTACTCCAGAGTCGTTTTGGGCCCACATAAGGCTAGTAGCTTCATCTGAAATAGTTCCATCTTGATTATCTATAAATAAATTTTGTCCATAACTTGTGTTTCCACGTACAAAATAGCAATAGAAATCTTTATCAATTTCATAACCTTTAATACGTCCATCTGCAAAGTTATATCCAAAAACTGTTGTAGTTCCGTTCATTGTATCGCTGTCATAAATTGTTGAAGTTAACATTTGAGAGTCGATAAAACGGGCTTCTCCTGCTGCATCTCCATACGTAAATACAAAATAATTTGTGTCCATATATGGCGTTGATGTATCTGAAGAACGACCAGTTGCACCAGAAAAATCAACTAGTGAATAAAGTTCTTTCATAGAAGGAATACGCCAATCTGAATATCCTAAATATTCGCTTTCGTTAACCATTGCAAGCTTTTCCACTGCTTCTGGCCAAGTTAATTTTTCGCCTGGGTCTTGTTGCCACATCAAACCTGTTATATTGTCAGTAATAGTTCCATCTTCATTATTTGTGTAGCTGGGTGCGTTAATTGTAAATGATGCATCTTGCCCATAAAAAGCTTCTCCAACTTGAGGTGCTTCTATAATTGCGTCATTTGAATAAAAAATTGTTTGGTTAGTATCTACAATTGGATATCCTCCAACTTGTGCAGAATAACCAACAGCTTCTAAAAGTTGAGCTTCAATATTGTTAGCTTCTTCTACAGTAAGTGTACTCCCTCTTTGCATACCTACAGGCCCTGATTGCCCATTTGGTGGTTGGCCTTGGTTGTTACCTTCTGGAACATATCCTTCTGGTGGAGGAGCAGTATCGTTTGCTACTTGTTGAGATTGTTCAGGTAAAATTTGAGGAACTGCTGTATCGTTAGCAGATGTATTTGCACAACCTGTAATCGCCAAAACTGCGATAAGGCTTGCTACTAATGATTTTTTCATATTATATCTCCTATTTCTATAATTTGGTAATTGTCAAAACTGCACAATTTAGTATAGATATGTTATGTGTTGAATTGGTGAAATTTATGTGTGTAATGGGTGAATTAAAAAAAGACTGACAATTTGCCAATCTTTTTAATAACTAATTATTTTCTGGTGGAGCATCAGGACGTTCACCCTCAGGTCTTCCACCATCAACGCCTTCAGGACGTTCACCTTCAGGTCTTTCACCATCAACGCCTTCAGGACGTTCACCTTCAGGTCTTTCGCCATCAACGCCTTCAGGACGTTCACCTTCAGGTCTTTCACCATCAACGCCTTCAGGACGTTCACCTTCAGGTCTTTCGCCATCAACGCCTTCAGGACGTTCACCTTCAGACCTTCCACCACCTTCCATTGATGGAGTTTCTGCAACAGGTTGAGATTGAGTAGCTGGTGCAGAAGTCGCAGGTTCATCATCAGAGCAACCAGTAAGTACAGTCATACTAATTAAACTAAGTAATAATAATTTTTTCATAATGTGTCTCTCCTTTTCATATCTAATTTTAAAATGCGTATGTGAAATGTGTGTGTGTTACTAAAAAAAATGTGTGTGTGCTACTAAAAATATTAAGAGATTGTAAATAACTTTTAAAAAATTTATTCCAAAATAATACATTAAACGCTAAAAATAGGATAATTTTTGTGATTTTTATAAACTTTTAAGGGATTTTTCTATCAAAATCTAATAACTTTTAATTAGAATGTCGAATATGCATATATTAAGAAATAAATTGCGATATTTAATTATATCTTTTACTGGAATTTTATGATACAATCAAATTATGAAGAATTGTTTAACAAATATACGGAAAAAATGAGGTGCTAATATGTACGTAAAAAAAGAATTAGTAGGAACGCAACAAATTAATGAGTTTGGTACAAGTTATTACTTAGTAAGCAAAGGGGATTGTTTTGGGGTAGGAATTGAAGAAAATCATGGAGTAGAAGTTCTTTGGGGAGAAGAATATTTTACTGAAAGCGAAACATTAGCACAGGAATTATGCCACAAAATTTACAGAGGAAGTGTAACATTGACTACGCTTACAAATGTAATTGATGATATGATTTAGTCAGCCTTAAAAAGAGAACCATTTAGATTTTAGTAATTGCCTAAAATTTAAATAGCTCTCTTTTTTTGTGAAAAATTTTATTATATCATTTTGAAAAAGTTGAAATCCAAAAATCATGATCATGTTACAAATTTGTCATTTTTTTAATTTCAAATTAAATTTTGTACAACAAATAGGCTCACTATAGATATGTGGAGTATCTATAGTGAGCCTATTTTATTTGTTATAAATTGAGGGAAATAACAAATGTTTTGAGGTATTTCTGGACTTCATATAATATTTAATCTGTGGTAGTTATAATATAACACATCTGATAATGAAAATCAATACTTTTTTAAAATATTTTTTAATTTATTAAAAGTCCTTTGTTTACAACGTTTTTACATACCAAATTTATATCCAACCCCCCAAACTGTAAAAATAAATTGAGGGTTTCTCGGGTCATCTTCGATTTTTTCTCTTAATTTTCTTATATGAACCATAACCGTATTGTTATTTTCAAAATATTCTTGTTGCCAAACTTTTTCATAAAGTGTACTAGTTTTAAAAGTTTGTCCCTTGTTTAGCCAAAGTAATTTCAAAATTTTAAATTCGGTTGGGGTTAGCAAAAGTTCGATGCCATCTCTAAAAACTTTATTGGTTTCTAAATTTAATATAAGAGGATTTTCTTCTAAAATATTTTTATTGTTAGATTGATAATTATTAAGCTGATTTGCACGTCTAAGTTGAGCCTTCACCCTAGCAATCAATTCGAGAGGGCTAAAAGGCTTTGAAATATAGTCATCAGCACCGACTGATAATCCCATAATTTTATCTATATCTTCAGTTTTAGCTGATAGCATAATTATAGGTATATTATATTTTTGGCGAATTGTTAAGCAAGCATCAATTCCGTTAATTTCAGGCATCATTATGTCCAAAATTATCAAATCAATGTGGACTCTTTCGAGTAATTTAATTGCGGCAAGACCAGTCCCAGCAACTTCAATTTCATATCCTTCATTTCTTAAATAGATGGCCACTAAGTCGCAAATATCTTTTTCATCATCGACTACTAAAATTTTAAACATTAATTTTTCTCCTATCTTGGTAAAATAATCTCAAAACAAATCATATCTTCATGGATAGAAGCTTTAATTTTACCATCATGTAATTCTACAATTTGTTTAGCAATTGCAAGACCTAAGCCACTTCCTCCAGTAGAACTATTTCTTGATTTATCAGTGCGATAAAATCTTTCAAAAAGCTGATTAATTTCTATGTTACTCATATTGTGACACCTATTTAATATTTTTAAACTAATATTTTTTTCAGTTCCTTCAAGCTTGATGAAAATAGTTTCCCCTTCCCCAGTATACTTTATTGCATTTTCGATCAAGTTTTCAATAACTCTTATTATTTGACTAGCGTCAACTAAAATAGTGCTATCATTCGTTCCAAAACTACATTTAATAGAAACTTCTTTTTCATCAGCCATCGGCAAAATCTCTTCAACCAACTGATTTATAAGGCTTGCAATGGAAACTTTATTTTTATTTAGAATGATTGAGTTATTGTTTAATTTTGTGAATTCAAATAAGTTTCCTATTAGAGATTTTAATTTATCAGCTTTTTCATATGCAATAGAAATATATTTTTGCTGTTCCTCCTCATTATTAAATTGACTATCTTTTACAAGGCTGAGATATCCAATAATAGAAGTTAGAGGCGTTCTAAGGTCATGAGCAACGTTTGTAATCAATTCATTTTTGGAACGTTCAGCTTCTTTTTGGGCCTCTATTTGTTCCTTAATTTCAGCTTGCATATACATAATATCCGAAGCAACTTGGGCTAATTCATCTGTACCAACGATTTCTATTTGATAATCTAAATCACCAGTTGCAATTTCTCCCAAACAATTTGAAATATACTCAATATAGAAAATTTTGTTAGAAGTAAAATAAATTATTATCCACACGAACCAAAATAACGCTACTCCTACCCCTAAAATATTCGGCAATTCCGTATAAATATTACTGTAAGTTGGAAGTAGTGTTATCTCCATGATTAAATATGCAAGCTGTCCATTAATTGGAATAGGATATGCAAGATTTAATGAAGAAGAAAAATGGCGTGTAGGAACTTTGTGTAATGTAGTGGCTTGGGATAAAACGTATGGTAAATTTATTTTTTCAATAGAAGTATCTGTAGATAAAATATTTCCTGCATTATCTGCAATGTATAATTTACCATTGTAATATGTTGTGTCAATTGTCCCAAATTGTTTCATATATAATTCTAATTTTTCATAATCTCCTTCTTGTTCGAGTTTTATAAAGTTTAAAATATAATTATCAATTGATTGGGATAAATCATTTACAGACATTTCATAAGTTAAATAATTATATTTGCCTATCCCAAAAAACTTTGTAATTTCAACGGTTATATTATAAGAAGCAAAAGATAGTATAAGTGCAAATAGAGTCATAAATAAAATTTCTAATTTTAAGCTCTTATTAATTTGGTAAGAAATAAAATTCAATAATTTCTTAATCTTGCTCAATAAAGTTTGGGAATAGTTGAACAGTATTTGCTTCATATATATTAGTTACTCCTTTAGATAATATTTCAACTTCTCCAGTAATATTTTCAAGTTTAATATACGTCCCTTTTTCTCCATAATTAAGTAAATCAAATTGTGTCTGAGTTATATCAAATTGTGATATTAACCTAAAAGGTAGCGTAAATAAAGAGGAAGGCATAGTAAAAGTAGTGTCCATTTGTACAGTATCAAACTTAGTATCTTTGCTATTATAACGAGTATTAGTATTGCCGACATAGCTTGTATTATTATTCTCTTCATTAGTTGGAGCATAAATTTGAAATCCTGTTATATCCTGAGGCAAACTAATCTGAATATTATTAATTTTATTTAGTTTTATTACATCTGGTTGATTAGTGAAATTTAATGCAACATCAATTTCTGAAGACATGGTATACGCACTCAAATCTACCGACGTATATTGTCCAGATAATTGTACATTACCATATATATTTTCTAAAATAACACTAATAGGATTTAGTGAAGTAATATTAGCCCTTTCGGCTAATTTATAAATATTAAAATCGGCTAAATATCCATTTAAAATTAAGGTATCAATAACGCCACTATTATTCAAGTCAAGACTTTTGATGTTTGGATTATTATTCGTAATATTATAATTTGCGTTGTTATATCTATAAGTTGCGTCCTCTGTAGAAATACTATTATAGTAACCATCTAATGTCACTGTTCCACTTGAGGAACTAACTAAAATATCAGCTGGAGTTTGGCTATTTATTTTTAGATTACCCCAATGATTTGTAATTGATAGATTTTTATAACTGCCGTCTAAAGATAACTCACCTATAATATTATCCAATACTAAATTATCAATTGATAACTTGTTTAAGTCGTATAAATCATCTGTAGCCATTCCAGATGCTCGATAGTTGTATGAGGTACTATAAGAATTAGAAATTTTTAAAGTATCAATTGCAACTTGGGGAAGTTCTACTATAAGTGTTCCTTCTTCTTCAAATACAAATGGAAAGTCATTAGTTGACAAATTAATAAAAGTCATATCACCACTAGTTTTTATATCAAAATCAAAATTACGGCTATTATTCGGCTGGATACTGCGTTCTGAAATTTCGTAGGAAGCTCTAGCGATGCCTGTAGTGGATATAATTTTTACAGGAAAATCAGACTGAATATAAATTTTATTTAAAGCTGATAGCTCTAAAAACTCAGATTGCGAATAAATATTAGGGTTATTGTATGATTTGTTGAATAAATTTCCCCAGCTATATCCTGTTCCCAATAAACTAACCGAAAAAATAGTAATCCATAATGTCAATTTTTTATTCATCTTAAATTCTCCTTATTCCTCTAGTGAGGTAAATTTTTTAAATGCTAAATCTAATATACAATTATATACTTGACCTGAAGATATAAATAATAATGATGTCCAAAACATTGGTATTGCAATGCTTGAGTGGATTGCAGACATAAACGCTCCAGCCCCTGCTATAAAAATTCCAGTTAAAGTAAATATATATCCAATACTTTTAGTTGCAACGTATAAACAAAATTTACCTATGTTCCAGCAAAATTTCAATGGAATAAATATTATATTTTTGGCAAATTGACTCATATTGTTTAACATAGATTTAAAATTTTGAACCTGCTCATTTTTGTAATCTTCAAATGAATTATCTGTTTTATAATTTCTACGTTTCTTAGTTTGAGGTTCATTAATGTTATCTTCAGTAAAATAAGCATCTTGGGTTTGCGTAGTTTTTGTAGATTTTTTAAAATTAAACTTAAAATTAGGATTTTTAAATTTAATTTTATACTTTTTAGGTATATCTTGAGTGAAGTCGGTGTTTTCAGATTTAGTAGTTCTTATGGGTTTTTCAAAATTAAATTTAAAATCAGGTTTTTTTGTAGAAAAATTAAATTTAGCTTTTTTACGTTTTTTATATGCATTAAATGAAGTATCACTAAAATTATTAGGAATTTCAGTAGTTTTTTCGATAAAATATTCTTCATTTGTATGAGTTTCTTCCTTTATAATGGAGTTAGTTTCAGGATTAAATTCTGAATGAATAACCATAATTTCATTTTCTAAAATTTCCTCCTTAATAATATCATCTTTCTTCAGACTAACTTTTATAGGCGTGTCCTTGTTGATAATATCATCTTTTCCGAGCTTACTTATTGGAGGGATTATTACAATGTCGTTTGGGTCGATATCTATAATTTTTTTATTATTCATATTATTGCTCCTTTGTTAATTTGATAATATTAGTATAATGGCTATTTCTTAAAATAGACGAATACTAATTATTAAGATTTCTTAAGAATTAGAAAACTTGTATTATTTAATTTAAAAAATCATATAGTAGTAATAGCTGTTAGTTTACGGTATAATTAAGTTACAAAATTTATTAGGAGGATTTTTATATGAAACCAACACTTTTTACAGGCTCAGGAGTGGCCATCATCACTCCATTTACAGAAACTGGTGTAGATTTTGAAAAACTGGGGGAACTTTTAGAATTTCAAATTGCAAACAAAACTGATGCAATTATTGTATGTGGGACAACTGGTGAAACTCCAACGATGACTACTAAAGAACGTGAAGATACTATCCGTTTTACAGTAGAGAAAGTTAATGGTCGCATTCCAGTGATTGCAGGCACTGGAGCAAATGATACAAAAACAGCGATTGCAGCATCAAAATTTGCTGAAGAGGTTGGAGTAGATGGAATTTTAAGCGTAGTTCCTTATTATAATAAACCTAATCAACGTGGTTTATACGCTCACTTTAAAGCAATTGCAGAGGCAGTAAAAACGCCAATTATTTTATACAATATTCCAGGGAGAACTGGGATTTCAATGAACGTATCAACGGTTAAAGAGTTATCGCAAATTGATAATATTGTTGGCGTAAAGGAATGTGATTTCAACCAAGTTGGGGAGTTAGTACGAGTATGTGGCGAAGATTTTAGCGTATATTCTGGAGATGACCCAAATTATTTACCAGCGATTAGTATTGGAGCTAAAGGTGTAGTTTCGGTAATGGCTAACATTATACCAGAGGATACACATAACATTTATGAATTATTTACAAATGGTGATTTTGTAGCCAGCCGTGAAATTCAACTTAAAACTTTGCCTTTAGTACGTGCATTATTTAGCGATACAAACCCAGCACCTACAAAGGTTGCGTTAAATTTACTTGGAAAAAATGTGGGAACTTGCCGTTTACCAATTGTTGATGTTGAGGAAGAAACGGTGGAATTACTTAAAAAAGTTATGACAGAGTATGGATTAACAGTTTAAATTTTGGAGAGGGCAACCTCTCTTTTTTTGTATGAAATAATAAAAGAGGACAAAAAAGTTAAGTCATCACGAAATTTGAAATTGGATATAACTCAAATGAGATTTACACTTTACTTCAAAGTTAATTTTTGAAATATAAAAACCAAGTTATAATTTTTGAAGATTGAATTATATAAATCAATTTATTTTTTATGTGAAATAATAAAAGAGGACAAAAAAGGAGGATCATCATGAAATTTGAAATTGGATATAACTCAAATGAGATTTACACTTTGACTCAAACTTACTTTTTGAAATATAAAAATCAAGTTATAATGTTTGAAGATTAGTTTATAAAAATCAATCTATTTTTTATGTGAACTAATAAAAGAGGACAAAAAAGGAGGATCATCATGAAATTTGAAATTGGATATAACTCAAATGAGATTTACACTTTGACTCAAAATTAGTTTTTAGAATATAATTTTAGCGTTATTAACATCAATTTTGAAAAAATTTTTTATAAAATCCTAAAAAATTTTTAAGATTGACACTATAAGTCATATAATTATGTTATAATATATTTAATAACAAGTTTTGGGAGGATTTAATTATGAATATTACAGAAAAAATGATAAATAGTTTTGCACCTGATTTGGCATCAGTGAAAAATGCAAGAAAGTTAAGTGATGATAAGGATTTTTTGAACCATGGGCAAACAGAAGACGGAAAACTATTTTTTGGTGTATGTAAAGGAAGTGGAAAAAAGGATTATTCAGTTTCGATTGATTTTGCTGATGAGGCTAACCCTGTTTTTAGTTGCAACTGTCCAAGTCGTAAATTGCCCTGTAAACACAGCTTAGGTTTACTTATTGAGATGGAAAAGGGACAAGCCTTTGAAATTTTAGAAATTCCAGAAATTATTCAAAAAAAGCGTGCTAAACGAGAAGCTGCTAAGGCGAAAAAAGCTACAAATTCTACAAAACCAAAGAGAATTAATAAAGCTGCTCGTCTAAAAAAGATGCAAAAACAGCTTGAGGGGTTAGAAGTTGCCCAAAAGATTGTAGATGAGATTTTGGAGCAAGGTTTACAAAATTTTGCAAGTCAGCCTCAAACATATTATAAATCGTTTGGAAAAGAGCTTGGAAACTACTATTTATCAGGAGTTCAGAAGTATTTTTTTGAGTTGATAGATGCTTGTAACGAAATTCCAAAACCAGTTGGAGGAAAGCCAGTTGGAATTGAATATTATTATCCAGCAATCAAGATTTTAACTAAGATGAATTCTTTAATCGAAAAGTCAACAGAGTATTTGACGGAGTGTATAAGCACTGAAAACGTTGAACATCAGGACACTTCTTTGTATGAAAGTTTGGGTGGTGCGTGGAAATTGGAGGAGCTTAAAGACCTTGGACTTACTAAGGAAAATACTGAACTTGCACAACTTACAATTTACACAACTTTTTCTAAGGCTCAAAATATGTATACAGATGTAGGATATTGGATTGACCTTGAAACAGGAGCAATTAACCCAACGTATAATTATAGGCCTGCTAGAGCTAAAAATCACATCAAAGAAGAAGATAGTGAATTTGATATCGTCAAACCAACACCCCTTACGTATTATCCAGGCGAACAAAATCAGCGTATCCGTTGGGACGAAAAAGAAACTCGAGAACTTGTAATTGAGGATATAAATAAAATTTGTAAATTTGCTACAGATGTTGAAACTGCTATAAAAAATGCTAAAAATTATTTGAAAAACACATTATCAAATGATACTTTTCCAGTATTAATTGAATTTGAAATGATAGGTCTTGCAGGGAAAAATCACTACGTTTTACAGGATAAAATTGGTAACCAAGTTGATGTAATTAATAGTGAAGATGAAATTAGTGCGATTGATAAGTTGCATAATAAATTATTTTATGAAAATCAAATTTTATTTGGAGAAATGAGTTTTGATGAAGTAAAACAAAGATTTAAGGTCTATCCAGCGAGTATAATTACTCAAGAGCAAATTATCCGTATTAGACATTAAATTGGGAGGATTTATGTTACAAAAATTAAAACAGGAGCTGGCCTTATGTGTAATACATGGGTCAGTTTCTATAGAAAATAATATACAACTAAATAAAATTGGAGTTGAGTTGTCAAAATCTACAATTAAAGTAATCCAAAAAATCTCATTTCAGATATTAGAGTTGATAAATAACAAATCCTCAAATATTTTAGGAGTAATATCTTTGATTGATGCTATAACTATAGTTCTTCAATCGGATAAAGAATTAAATATTTTGAAAGAAATTTCGATGGAAGAGCTTAATATTAAATATGAGAATATAAGAAGAGTGGAGTTTAATTTTATTCAAAGTTTACCAATTGGAGAGTTAGCTGATTTTCCGTTAGTACAAAATCCATTTTTATATCAACTAGTTAGAAATAAATTTCACCATATAGTTCGCTATGAAATGTATAAAAATACCGAAGAGCAAAACTTAATGCTAGATAAAATTATTCTACTATTTGAGCCAAACAAACAATTGGAATTGGAAAAAATTAGGGAAATGTTAATGAATGGAATATACCCTTATGTCGCAAAAAATAATTATACTTTGTATTATAAAATGTTATCTTATTACACATCAAAGGAAGAAGCTGATAAAGATTTTATTGTTATTATGAAGCAGACATGGGATAAAAAACATAGCATTTATTGTGCCTTATCTGTAGCAAAAGCAATGGATAGAACTGATTATCCCCAATTAGAAACTGTTCTAAAATATATTGCAAATACAGGGCCAAATATACTAGAAAATTTACCCTTTATTTATCAAGTGAACTCATATATTATGGGAACTTATGGAGATTTGGATTTAGTAAAAATTTTTGTTAAGTTGTTTAAATATATGAATGATTTATGGCAGGGGTTAGTTTTAAGTGTGCTAATACAAACTAGTTATAGGTCGAGCATATATATACAAGAATTTTTGGCAGATACTGCAATAAATTTAGTTGAGATAATTCATTCTAATATATATATTATAGATATTCCAACCTATCTAAAAAGAGGAGAAGATAATTATATAATTGATGAGAATGTGAAAAATGATTTATTAAATTTCGTAAAAAGCGTGGATAATGCAAATAAATATACGGAGGAAAATAATGTTTGAGCAACTTAAAAAGCAATTAAAATCATGCATATTATATGGAATAATCACACTTGATGATAATAATCAACTACGAAAATCTATAGCATATTTTGAAAATATAAATTCACCAGCTATTCAAAAAGTTGCACAACAAGTTAGAAATTTGGTGGAGGGAACAGCCAAAAATATTTTACAAACATTAGTATTAATAGAAGCCATAGAAATGGTTTTAGTTCCAATGAAGGAAAGTGAAAATTTAGACAAGGTGTTAATTATAGAAAAACAGCTTCCTTATACTAATGTTCCAACTAATTTATTTGCTACCTTAAAAGTGATATACAATATGATTGCGTATAATATGGATACTTACCAAAAAATATTAGTTGATGAGGAAGATATATTTTTATTGCAAAATTTTAAAGTGTATAATGACTGGAGAGTATATGATTTATGCATCAAATATATGGATTATGTCCCCTATCTTCCAACTGAAATTTTAACTTATATGGGTCAAGTCTTATGTTTTAACAAAATAGAAGTTTTTACAACGGTAAAACAAAAACTAAATGATATAGATGTTCTTAATTATAAAATTCCTGTTTATCAATTCGCACCATATATAAAATCTCCCATATTACTATATAATAATAACTGGGTTAGGTATTTAATTTTGTTAAAAAATATTTTGGGGAAAGACGGAAATATAGAATTTGAAAATAAAGCAAAAGTTTTACTAAAAGATAATAACTCTGCTCCTCTAAGTTTATTTTTTGCTATGAGTATAAATGATGAAGAAAAAAGAACAGCTATATTAAATGAAATTTATAATCAAGTAACAACTATTAGTTCCATAGATGAATGGTTAAGTGCAGTTATAATGTTTATTTTTGTTTGGGATAAAAATTCATATTCTGAAATTATACCTTTAATTTTGAAACTCACTATCTGGACTAACGTAGAAAAGCCATCTTGCAAGTGTAGAGCAATTGAATGTTTTTGTAGAAATGAGAGTAGTCAGCTAGCATATTTATTAGCTACAAATATCTTTAAATACAGAGATATAATTGAGGCTATAATAAAAGATAGTGTAGTTTTACAACATAGTATAATAATGGAGCTTGGTTATGGCAAACAAGCAAGACGAAATAGATGGGAGCAACCTAATATTTTTAAAAATTTATTAACCTATATACAAAAAATGGAGTCAGCTTGTAGGGTAGAAGAAAGTAAAATTTTACTTTTAAAAAAAGAATTAACTTTTTATATTGTTAAAGGTAAATTTTCGCATACAATACAAAAGTTAGTGAACAGTTTAATGTTAGAAGAGGAGTTTAAAAATCTGGCTGAAACTGTTCAAACTTTAATTGACGGAGAGTATAAAAATACATTTTTATTGTTGGAAATGGTAGACAAGTTATTGGAACAAAATTTACAAAATCCATTGTCGCTATGTCCTATAAATATTGAAAACTCATCTTACGATTATGAAAACGTACCTCAAAAATTGTTGTGGAATTTGAAGAAAGGTATAGTTTTAGAGGGTACTCCTACTTATAATGATGCTAGATTAGAAAAAATAGTTTGGCTATGTATTGAGTTACTCGAAAAAGGAAAACTTAAAAAGAGGTCGGAAAATTTAATTGAATATATGAGTAAAGTGTTGGAAATCAACAAAGAGGAGCAGTTTTTTAAATTGCAAAATTCTATTAATAATATAGATAAGATGGAACTTCTAACTTCAGGAATAAATAATTTTGTGTATTATGATTTGGTTGAGCGTCTTTATAATAAACAGGTGGCTGATGAATTTTTCTATAAACATATTCAACAATTATTACCACAGTCAAATTATAAAAGTGCATATAAAGTTTATGAATATTTAACTTTTATTACCCCAACCAAAGAAGTTATAAAAGAAATAGTAGAGATAGATTTGTATAATAAAACACCATATAACTCTCCTTATGAATGGATAATTTATTTTGCAATGTGGTTAAAAGCTTTAAGATTATTAATAGAAAATCCATTGTTAAGACAAGAAATTATCCCAGCAATCATAATGTTTATAAAGATACCTAAAAACTTTCTTCACTGTGGTGATTATAAATTACTTATGGAATTGATATTGGATAATTATTCAGAAGAAGAAATTAAACATTTCTTTATACCAATAAAAGATTTTGATACCAAGTTAGATTGGGTATTGGAGATGTTCCCAGATAGTTCAAACTTTAAAATTTTAAAATTAATGTAATATTTCTAAAAAAAGCTATACCGAGAAATTAGGTGTAGCTTTTGCTATGTACAGATTTCCCCCTAGTGGGGTGAACCAAATGTGATTTTTTAGATTATGTTAGTGATTAAAGATACATATTATCATCTTTAAATTCTTCGCTTAATTCATCAAAAACGTTTACTAAAAATAATTGGTTGCTGTTTAAACTTAGACCTCCACCAATTAATGTTGCCAAAATTAAGTGCTTAAACATAATATCAATCCTTTCAAAATGTAAAATTAAATAAAAGTATCCTTATTTGAAGCATAGTTTCTTTCGTTAATTAAGCTTGAAAAAACTTCTGGATTTCCTCCAAAACCAAATCCTCCGCCTACTAGTGTTGCCAAAATTAAATGTTTAAACATAACATTTATCTCCTTTCGATAATTTAAATTTTTAGTATGAAAATAGTATATTAGAATTGGTTAAAACTGTCAATAATATTTTTGAAAACTATCGTTTTTACATAAAAATAATTTTAACTAGAGTTTAATAATGTAAAATTAGCCAAAAATACCTAGTTAAAATTATGCAATTTGTAAGTATTGCTAAGCGATATATTTTCTTCATAATTGCTATCAGTCTAAATTAAATAAATGTATCTTTATTTGTAGAATGGTCGGCAGATACTTCTTTTAAAATTTCTGATAAAATTGCAAGGTTTCCACCTGTGCCAAAACTTCCTCCAACTAAACTTGCTAATACGAAATAATTAAACATAATATCAAATCCTCTCTATCAAAATTGTTCAAAATGGTTGTTATGTTAATAGTATATGTCTTTTGGTGAAATGTGTGAATTATTTTTAAAAAATTATCGGAAATAACCAAAAATGTTTTTCGGAAATAAGGTAGTAGGGAGTATTATTTACAAATTTTAGGAGGTTGATTTTGTATAATTTAATAAAAATAAAAAGGCCATACCTTTAAAGGTATAGCCTGTGATATGTACATTCCCCTTGTTGGGGCAAAAATTAATGTTAGACTATGTGTTAAATTTGATATTAATTGAAGAAAGTATCTTCTGAAATTGTATCGTCCATTTCATCGCCAATTAATGTTGCCAAAATAAAATGGTTTCCTCCAAAACCTAAACTTGCTCCAGCTAAAGTAGATAATGCTAAAAATTTAAACATACAATCAATCCTTTCTAAAATAAAATTTTGTTATGAACCTAGTATATGTAAATTATGCAATAGTGTCAATTATTTTTGTGATAACTGTTACTATTACATAAAATTAAATTTATAACAATATTTTACATAACAAATGTTATAGTTTTATGCTATATAAATTGTGCATTATATAACATTTACTAAAGATTCTTGAGTGTGTACAAGTCTTGTAAAGTGTAATTTTATTTCTGTGAAAACGTCAGTTACGTGTTCGAGTTGGGTAGCCTGATTAGCTTTTGAGCCACAAAATATTAGACCATCATCTACATTTCCAGTTACGGATTGAATAAGTGCTTCGGTTATGCAGTATGGAATTGTGGTTACATCGCATTTGTGCAAACACTGATAATAGCACGCTTTATTCCCTTTTTTATTAGCAAGAAATTTGTTATTTATAGCTCGTCCAGTCATTCCTACAGGGCTTTTTGTGAGTACAATATTTTCGGATTTGCAATTAATATACGCCTCTTTAAAGTTGTTGCTTGCATCACATTCATGGGTCGTAACAAATCGAGTACCCATTTGAACTCCGTCAGCGCCAGCGTTTAGAGCTTCTTCGATGTCTTTTGCGTTGTAAATTCCTCCAGCTATAATTAGTGGAATTTTTTTATTATACTTTAGTTCATAAGGAGCAATTATCCTGCGAACTTCTTGTAAAATATCCAAAACATTTGGTGGATTTTCCATATCTTTTTCATAAAAACCAAGGTGTCCACCAGCTAAAGGCCCTTCAATAATTATGGCATCTGGAGTATAATCATGTTTTGTATCCCAAAATTTGCAAATAATTTTTGTGGCTTTGGCTGATGATACAATAGGAGCAATTTGAGTTTGTGAACCTTTGGTAAACTTAGGTAAATCAAGGGGTAAGCCTGCTCCTGAAATAATAATATCAACTTTTTCTGCTACTGATTTTTTTACATAATCAGTATAATTCTTCATGGCAACCATCAAATTTACACCAATAATTCCATCTGGAGATTTCTCTTTTGCAAGAGTAATTTCTTTTTCTAATGCACGAAGATTTGCATTTACTGTATTTTTTTTAAAATCTGGCTCACGAAATCCAATTTGAGCTGCAGAAATAACACCAATTCCACCACATTTAGCAACTGCCGAAGCTAGCGAGTTTAGAGAAACTCCAATGCCCATACCTCCTTGAATTACAGGAAAGTTAGCTGTTAAATGCCCAATTTTCAACGGTTTTAAGTTCATAAAATCACCTCTATATATTATTATCAAATCTTAATTTGATATTCAAAGTATATAAGTCTTTGAAATATTTGTCAAGTAAATTTAATCTTATATACTATTTATATTTATTATAGTTGGTGAAATCCGTGCAAAACAAAAGAACGGCTCACCTCGTAAAAAGAACCGTTCTTAATTATTCTTAAACAATAATTTTCATAGCCCCAAATATAAAACATTTAGGGAGCATCAGTATTAGCCGTACTGGTGCTTTCTTTTATTATATCCAAAGTTAGGGCAGTTGTAAACACTTAAAACAGATATTTTTATAGTACAAACTTATACTATGTGTTATAATGTTAATATTATCCATACTAGGTGAGGTATGGGGGTTTGTAAAATGTTATCCTCCTGAGGGCTATGCAAAGTTAATGCGTAACTGGAAGGGGGTGCTATGATGAGTGATGTACAGATGATAAGTGTATTAATAACGATAGTTGTAATATATCTTAAAACAGATATTTTTATTTCTGATATTGAAATTGAAGGTTCTAAGAAATCTTTTAAATTCAATATTCGTGCAAAACAAAAGAACGGCTCACCACATAAAAATGACCGTTCTTAATTAATTCTTATAATTAATTTCATAGCCCCAAATATAAAACATTTAGGGAGCATCAGTATTGACGTACTGGTGCTTTCTTTTATTATACCCAAAGTTGGAGCTGTTGTAAACACTTTAAACAGATATTTTTATTTCTGATATTGAAATTGAAGCTTCTAAAAAATCTTTTAAACCAACTTATAAAATTGGCTCTATTTAAGGTTAGGAGTTAGTCAAAATCTTTGATATGTGGACATGAGTTCTTATTTTATTAATTGATATTTTTAAACATTACTTTACAAAATAAAATAATAATTGATACCAGTGTTTAAATGTGCTAATGTAGAAATATATTAATTTATATAGAAATAAAATAATTACTTTTGTTATGTTTGAGGTTAAAGTATATAATTTTAAGTAATATAATATCAAGTTTTTTTATTAAAATAAAAAATATTGTATCATATGTATAATTGCACTTTAATTAGTCAAAACTTTGAAAAGAAGTAAGAAAGTCTTTAAATAGATACAAATTATAATTGAAGTGTAAATTTATCAAAATATAAATGTGCTGAAGTATCGCTTAGGGTTTGTTGTACCAAAATTTATTAAGACAAGTTTCCTTATAATAGGTCTTTGGAATGTTAGGTAGTTTAGCCGAGGCTGAACACTATAATAAGGAAAGAAATAAATTTAATATAGTTTTATAAGTGTGATACCTGTAATAAAAAGAAGCGAGGAGGAGTCATAATTTTGAGTAAAACAACTAAAGGTTTAAGAGTGAGCAATTGGAAAAATAGTAAAGTGGTAACTGTAGGATTGTTAAGACAATTGGGGTTACTGGAAGATGATGAGTCACATAAGCATAGTCAAAATACTATAGATAGAAAAAGCGATAACAAAAATAAGAATGAGCTAGAAAAAATAAAGGTTGAATATCAAGATTTATTAGGGGAAAATTCACGCTTGAAGTCGGAAGTAAAGAAAATTTCAGCTGAGAAAGAGGTTTTGAAATCAGAAAAGGTAGATATTTTAGAGGAAAATTCACGCTTGAAGTTGGAAGTAAATAAAATTTCAGATGAGAAAAAGGTTTTGGAATTAGAAAAGGTAGATTTATTAGAGGAAAATTCACGCTTGGAGTCGGAAGTAAAGAAAATTTCAGGTGAGAAAAAGGTTTTGAAATCAGAAAAGGCAGATATTACCCAGCAATTAGAAAATTACAAAACTAAATATCATAGTGTAGATATTCTAAAAGTTAAATGGGACGCATTGCCTAGCCAGACTAGAGATGGTGTCGGGAATATATTTGAAAATTGCACATCTGTTGAAGATATAATAATGAGCTTAGGGAACTGGAATAATCTACAGATGTTGATGGAATACCTCGTAAATTTATATCAAAATAATAGTGTGGGTGCTGAGGAACTTGGAGAAGTGTTTGATATAGTATTTGCGATGTATAGCAAGATAAACCCTCACATAGTAAGGCTTGAAACGGTGGAGGGAGATTTATTTGAAACGACGAAACATGTGCGTGTAGGGAAACCAGCATCAAAAATTATGAAAGTTATATTTAGAGGTGTTAAAAACAATAAAAAAGATGAAATAATACAAAAATCTATAGTAATAGTGGGATAGGAGTAGCAGAATGTCTAATAATGTACTAATAAATGAAATTCACACAAAACTAACAACAATACTAAGGGAAATGAGGAATGAAGTTAAACAGTTATTAAAGAAAACTTGGGTGTTTTTTGATAATAAGCATATATTTTATGATGCTAAATTAAAGGCGTTTTTTCCGGACTGTAATTACTATGTGTGTTCAAGAGGTAGCGATGATATTAATATGAAAGGGATACCGAAGCTGAATTGGGACTATCTGAACGAGGAGGAAGTAAACAGTATTTGTAATAGAACTCAGTTTCCTATGAGGGAGGGTGGCGATACCTACTTTAGGGTAGCACCAACTGATTATAAACTTTATGGATTGACGTATAAACTTGGCGAAAATTTTAAATATATGTATTGTAATAAAAAGAATTATGAGGGTAAAGTGATAAACTTTCCGATTGCAAGAATGTCTAAAAATATGAATGCAGTGGAGTGTCTGATATATTGGATTAAACAAGGGCTAATCCCGAAGGACTCTAAATTCAAGGAATATTTTAAGACTTTAGGAGTATTCACTATTAATTATGATAAGAACGGATTTACTCTACCGAATTTAAAAGAAGTTTTACATGATAACCAAAAGTTAGTAAAATTGGGAGGAATGACATTTATGCAAGAGACGGTTGATAAAATAATTCAAGATTACTTAGAATGTGATAATAGGAGAGCTTCATTTGCTGTGTACGACTCACAAATTTTATATGATATAAATCGTGGACATTGGGAAGTGGACGAGTCAATTAATGATTTGATAAATGGGGATAAATTAATTTATAGAAACCCTGTGCAGGATATAAAACAAGGTGGAGTAGTAGCGATAGATTTTGGGACAAAAAGCACAATAGTAGTATATCAAGAAAATAGTATGGATATTGTGCCTATGAGAGTTGGGGCAGATAATTTGAATGCTGCAGTGACGGCTAAAGATTATGAAAATCCTACTGTAATGGAGTTGTTGGATATTCAAAAGTTTTTGGAGGCATATAATAAAACGGCAGGTAGACCTCAAACTAAATGGGAGTATATAACGGTGTCACACTCAGCCCTAAATCAATTTAAAGAAGGGCAATCTAAGGCGTATTACACGTTCTTATCTAGCCTAAAGCAGTGGTGTACTAATAAAACACAGAAAATGCGACTAAAAGATGCGTCAGATTATATTATAGATTTGCCTACATTTTTGGAAATAGAAGAAGATGTTTTTAACCCAGTAGAGATATACGCATATTATTTAGGGCTTTATATTAACAACATGATTAATGGGATATATACGCAGTATTTGCTGTCATACCCTGTATCATATGACAAAGAAACTAGAGAGCAATTAATTAAATCGTTTGAGAAAGGTCTAAAGAAATCGTTGCCAAATGAAATTTTAGAAAATGAAAAAATAAAATTTAGTGTGCAAATGACATTGAGTGAGCCAGCAGGTTATGCGATTACAGCACTAGAGGAGTATAGTTTTGAACCTGAAAATGATGAAAAAATTTACTATGCAGTTTTTGATTTTGGTGGAGGAACTACAGATTTTGACTTTGGATTTTATAGACAAGCCAATGATGAGCAAGATGGTAGACGACATCATTATGCAATAGAGCAGTTTGGCTCACAAGGTGATAGATATTTGGGTGGTGAAAATATTTTAGAGCTACTTGCTTTTTCTGTATTTAAAAATAATGCAGATGCTTTGCGAGAACAAAATATATGCTTTGTATTACCTCCAGAGCAAAAGAAATTTGCAGGTAGTGAAATTTTGTTAAGTGATTCGCAAGAAGCAAAGTACAATACTATTAAGCTTATGAATTATTTGCGTCCTCTTTGGGAACAAAGTAATGAAAATAATGATTTTAATATGGACGATGATGTAATCAAATTAAATCTATTTAAAAGTGATGGAACTCAAGTAACAGCAGTTGAATTAAAAATAGATACTAATGAGCTTGCTCAGATTATTAAAGATAGAATAGAACGAGGGGTTAAAAATTTCTTTGAGGCGTTAAGAGTAGCTTTTGGGGATATTAAATCAGATGAAATTAATAAGATAAATATTTTCTTGGCAGGTAATTCTAGTAAATCGGTAGTGTTGCATGAATTGTTTGAGGAGTATATCCAAGAAGAAAGTAGACAGTGTGATATCCAAGATATATTTGAAGTGTTCCCTCCTCTAGGCACAGATGAGGCATACGCAAAAATGGCTAAAAGAGAGATAGTGTTTGATAGAAATAATGCTCATAAACCAACAGGTAAAACAGGGGTAGCATTTGGAATTATTAAAGGTCGTAAATCTGGGAAAATCAATATAATCAATAGAAACAATAAAGAAGATGAGCAAGCTAAATTTGGATATTATGTAGGTGATTGCAGTCGTCGTAATAAGTTTGATTTAGTAATAACACCAAATAGTGAATACGATAAATGGAAAGAGTTTGCTCCTGCTGAGGTGGATATAGTTGAGTTATTCTACACTACAAATCCTATGGCATCTACAGGAGATTTAGATATTGCAGAAGCTACAAAAGTAAACTTATTTTTAGATGAGGAGTATGACGATAGGGATACTTATGTATTTGTGAGACCAGCTTCACCAGATACGTTAGAATATATGGTGGCCCAAAATTGTGCTGGAGAGTTAAAGGTAATTGAAGAGGCTAAAACTATTCAGCTTAGTTAATTATTTTGAGAAAGTAGATGAGATATGAGTAGAGTATTAACGCAAAATGTTACATTTAATTGTAGTTGTAATGCAATGGGGACTGGGGAATTTAGGTTTATACCAAGTAATGCTACGGCTGAAATTGGTAATCAATCTATAATGACCAAAAGTAATAGATTAATTCAGGTTGGGGTGCAGTGTCTTAATATACAGCCCCAACCTGCAGTGTATGGTCCTTGTGTAATATCAGAGGTATTATTGTCCAATGCATCTACAACACTAACACACAAAAACAGTGCAGTTTTGACTGAAAATTCAACAGCTCAGTGCCTGAGTTTTGGGGGTATGTTATCTCCAAACCAA
>MDSP01000031.1_pt1 | contig 32753 bp, 29 predicted proteins | sample 1005811 | NCBI WGS metagenome assembly MDSP01 (sample SAMN05526596, study PRJNA338239) | gut metagenome | isolation source: stomach gut content | host: Naso elegans | place: Saudi Arabia: Red Sea | collected 2011-04
ACTAAAATATTTTTTTGCCCTTGTTATTATGATAATAAGGGTTTATTTTTTGCATTATTCCAGAAAAAGTTGTATAATTATAGTAGAAAGATTTTTTGGAGGAGTGATAATAATGGTTGATATAAACTTAATTGGTGATAAATATTTAGATGAAGTTGTAACTTTGAGGGAGCTGATACATATGTACCCCGAAGATGGATTTTTAGAATTTAAAACTTCTCAAATGGTGGCAGATGTACTTGAGGGATTAGGTTTGGAAGTAACTAAAAATGTTGCAAAAACAGGGGTTGTAGGTTTGCTTAAAGGAAAATATGAGGGGAAAACTATTTTGCTTAGGGCAGATATGGACGCTTTAAAACTTGAGGAACTTGCTGATGTTCCTTATAAATCAAAGGTTAAAGGTATGATGCACGCCTGCGCTCATGATGGTCATACAGCAGGATTATTAGGTGCGGCTATGATTTTGAGTGAATTAAAAGATGAATTACATGGAAATGTGAAGTTGATTTTTCAACCAGCCGAGGAAGAAAAGGGCGGGGCATTGCCAATGATACAAGAAGGCGTACTTGATAACCCAAAGGTAGATATTGCAGTGGGTGCGCATCTGTGGGGAAGTGAAAAAGCTGGTGAAATTCATGTAAAAGAGGGTGCTATGATGGCTTCTCCAACTATTTTTACGATTAAAGTTATTGGAAAAGGTGGTCATTGTGCGATGCCTCATCAAACTATAGACCCTACTATAATTACAGCCCAGATTATAAATAATTTGCAATCTGTTGTGAGTAGAATGTCAAATCCACTTGAGCCAGTAGTTTTAAGTATTGGTCAAATTCATGCTGGACATTGTTTCAATGTTATCCCTAATGAAGTTTTTGTGGAGGGAAGCGTGAGAATTTTTGATGAAAATACAGCTAAGAGGGTTGAAGAGCAGATGGAGAGCATTATTAAAGGAATTACTGAAGCTTATGGAGCTGAGTATGAATTTAATTTTAGAGTAATTTATCCACCTGTAATTAATAATGGTGAAATTGTAAATTTGGTTAAAAGTTCAACTACAAAAATTTTAGGAGAAGAAAAGGTATTCAATTTACAAGAACCAAGTATGGGAGGCGAAGATTTTTCATACTTTGGGCATCATGTTCCTAGTGCGTTTTTCTTTTTGGGAATAGGAGAAAGTAAAGAAAATCCTACAATACATCACAATCCATATTTCAACTGGGATAGCAAAATTACACTAAAGTTATCAAAATGTATGGCTCAAATTGCATATGATTATTTACAAAATTAAAAAAAATCCCTAGTTACTATAATAAGTAATGTAGGGATTTTGGTGTTATTGGTTATTAATAGTTGAATCAGAACCCATTCTTCCAAATAATGTAAATGAGTATAGTCCACCAATACCGATAATTGCATATAAAACACGGCTAATCCATGATGCTTGACCACCAAAAATAGCTGCAATGATATCAAATTGGAAAAAACCAATTAGACCCCAGTTTACTGCACCAATAACAATTAATGCTAATGCAAAATAATCAAAACTTTTTGTACTCATAGACTTGCCACCTTTCTTAAAATAAAAGATAATAGTATTATTCCCCAACTTAAAAAAACTATCCCTAATTTTCGTGAAAAATTAACAAATTTATTATACAAAGGAGAATTGTTATGCCATATAAAAGATATGCAACACATTTAAAAAATAAATATGGAGATAAAGTTTATAAAGTTCCAATTAATTTGGACGTAACTTGCCCAAATCGTGATGGAAATTGCTCTAGTGGGGGGTGTACTTTTTGTGGAGATATTGGTGTAGGATATGAGATGTTAGATGTAGCTCAAAATATTAAATCACAAATTGATAAAAATATAGAATTTATGAAAAAGAGATATAAGGCTAAGTATTTCATTCCGTATTTACAAAATTATTCTAATACTTATATGCCGATAGAAAAATTTTGTAATATTTTGGAGCAATTGGAACACCCTGATTTTGTGGGGATTAGTGTTTCTACTAGACCCGATTGTATCCACCCAGCTTATTTGGAGGCTTTGGAAGACTATAGACAAAAAACAAACTATGATATATGTATAGAGCTTGGTTTGCAAACTGTGAATTATCATTCTTTAGAAAAAATTAATAGAGGGCATGGATTAGCTGAATTTATTGATGCCGTTCTACAAATTAAACAATATAACTTTGAAATTGGAGTACATTTAATTTTAAATTTGCCGTGGGATAATGAAGTTGATGTAATTGAAAATGCCAAAATGATGAGTGCTTTAAAAGTAAATTATGTAAAACTCCATGCTTTATATATTTTAAAAGATACACCAATGGGTAAACAATTTGCCGATGGAAATTTGGACTTGATTACAGAAGAAGAATATAAAGAGAGAGTGATTTTATTTTTGAGATATTTGAATGAAGATATAATAATCCAAAGAATTATTGGACGTGTGCCAGAAGAATTTTCACTTTTTGCAAATTGGGGAAGTAGCTGGTGGAAAATTCATGATGATATTATCGCTAAAATGCAACAAGAAAACTGGGTACAGGGTGATAGCTGTAATTATTTGACTGGAAAAGCTGTTCGACAGAAAAATTTTATTTAATTTTATAAACTGTAGACTAAAAGTTTGCGGTTTATTTTTTTGTGTAATTGGCAAAATGTCCAAAAGAATGTTGGTAAATAACTGATAGATAAGCATAAAGTAGTATATTTTTTTATATCATTATAAATAAAGGAAGGAGGACAAAGTTTATGTTTGAAAAAATAATGAGAGAATACACATATAATTACCATCGTAAAAGATATTTAAAAACTGTACGTAGAAATAGTACAGCACCTGTAAATAGGGACTATATAAAATATCGTAACAAAAAATTTGGACAGTCAAAGCCAGCAACACCAAAGTTTGTAGCTATTTCAGCAAGGGGGGGGAAGCATGAACATCATAATAAGCCACATTATTATACGCCACATAATGAATTAACTAAAATTGCACTAGTGATAGGAATTATACTGCTGTTATTATTTATATTTACCACATTTTTTGGATATTTTGGAGGAGGAAGTGATGAACCTGAGGTAGAAAGTGCGTTGAATTATGGAGTTGAGTCTATAGTTGATGTGCAGTTAAGCGAAGGTATTTGGGAAAATAATATCTAATAAAGTTGTTTAGTTTGTATGAGGTGTGATATAATTAAAAAAATTTGTTTCTAAGAAAAGAGATATTTATGAAAAGTTATGAATTAGCACAATTATTACAGGAAGTAGAGGAAGCTCAAAATGCTAGAAAGCCTCTAGTTATAGCGATAGATGGCCCTTGTGCATCAGGAAAAACAACGCTAGCTTTAAAATTAAAAAAACTTTATAATTTTGTGGTCATTCATATGGACCACTTTTTTTTAAGACCTGAACAAAGAACGTTGGAGAGAGAGTTAGAAGTGGGAGGCAATATTGATTATGAGCGCTTTAATAAGGAAGTAACTGCTTCAATTGAAGGGGGACACCCTATTATTTATAGACCATATAATTGTAAAACAGGGAATTTTGGAGATGAGATTAAAGTTGACAATTATAATTATTTAATTATTGAGGGGTCATATAGTTTACATTCTGCAATAAAAGGCAATTATGATAAGAGGGTGTTTTTAACGGTCTCCCAAGAGTTGCAGAGGGAGCGTTTAAAAAAACGTTTTTCGAGTGGGCAACTTAATGAACTTGCGATGTTGGAGCAGTTTAAAACTAAATGGATACCGTTGGAAAATGCTTATTTTGAACATTTTAATATTATGGAAAAATGTGATTTTATATTAAATACAAATTTGGAGTGAGATATATGAAAAAAGATACTTTAGAAAAAATGCGCCTTGATAAATTTTTATGCCATGTAGGTATTGGAACTCGTACTGAAGTGCAAAAATTGATTAAGAAAAAAAGAGTGACTGTTGATGACGTAACTATTACGAATGCTGGATTGATAATTCGTCCTGAGGAGCAAGAAATTTGTTTGGATAACGAAGTTTTAACTTTTAAACAATATTATTATTTTGTATTAAATAAACCTCAGGGCGTAATTACAGCTACTGAAGATAGCAGGCATGAAACAGTACTGGATTTGTTAGATTTTGAAGACCAAAATAAAAAGGTTTCACCAGTGGGAAGACTTGATAAAGATACGGAAGGACTTTTAATATTGACAAATGACGGAAAAACTAGCCATCAATTATTGTCACCAAAAAAACACGTTCCTAAAGTTTATTATGCAAAAATTGAAGGAGAATTAATTAATAATGCCTGTGAAAAGTTTGTTGAAGGAATAATTTTGGAAGACAATACACAATGTTTGCCTGCGAAATTAGAAATTTTGGGTTCAAGTGAGGTTAAAGTAACGCTTCAAGAAGGTAAATTTCATCAAGTGAAACGAATGATTAAGCAAGTTGGTGCAGAGGTAGTATATTTAAAGCGCATCAAAATGGGAAATTTGGACTTGCCTTCAGATTTGGAGTTGGGTGAATATAGGGAGTTAACAGAACAAGAATTATTGCTTTTAAAAGGAGAAAACTAAATGATTGAAGTCAAATATGAAGAACATTTGGATAGCTTTTTTGTAAAAGGGATAATAGATTTGGGGTATATGGGGGTGTATGAAAACGAAGAATTTCAAACGTGCCAGCTAAATTTTGAACCACAAATTGCTATAGATAATGATTTGAGTGATTTTAAAAATCAAATGGGTAGTTTGGAGAATGTTAAAGTAAATTTTAAGGAGAATAACTTTGAGCTTAAAGTAAATTCTAACGTATTAGATGGGCCTACAGTTGCAACTATTTTGGAGCAGTGGTTTAACCAACAACAAGCTATGTTTTGTAAGCATCGCAAGCAAATGAACGACAATTTTTTGTGGCATATTTTTAATGCAATGTTTAATATTGTTCCTAAATATTGGGAGTATGAGTGTTTAGTTGTGGGGGTAAATTGGGAAGACTATAATAAGGAGGAAGTTTTGTTTTATCCATTTGGTGAGGTTTGCGATGAATGGGAAGGGTATAATGAACAATTTAATCAGGTTGCAAATAATGGAACAGTTGAAAAACCTGATGTTGAGGGCTGGATAAGAAAAAATATGCCACATTTTAATTTAGATGTACTGCTAGATAATGTTAAACCTGTGATTATACATTTAGATTTTGCTAATGGTGGGTATTTAGCATTTGAATGCGAGGATAAATTAAGATATGATGATTATGATATAGTAAGTATAGGTGGGTATGCAGAAATAAATGCTGATTTATCTTTTTTTGATTGGCATAATTTCCATTAATAAGGAGATGTATAATGATAGAAAAATACGATGCTGTAATTTTTGATATGGATGGAACTTTAATTAATTCTATGTGGGTATGGCATGAAGTTGATGAAATATTTTTTGAAAAATATAAATTAAGTCGACCTCCTGAAATGAATGAAGAATTAGAAGGAAAAAGTTTTACAGAGAGTGCAATTTATTTTATTGAAAAATTTAATTTAAACCATACTCCAGAAGAAATTAAAGCTGAATGGAGAGCTATAGCCAAAGATTTTTTTGAACATAAAATAACGTTAAAACCTCATGCTGTGGAATTTTTAGAGTTTTTAAAATCGCATCAAATTAAACTTGGAATTGCTACAAGTAATAGTCGTGAGCTTGCTGAAGTAGCTCTAAAAAGTTTAGATATAATGAAATATTTTGATAGTGTAAAAACTTCGTGTGAAGTTGAAAAAGGAAAGCCACACCCGTATATTTATGAGGCTGTAGCACGTGAGTTAGGGGTTTGTCCAAGCAAATGTTTGGCGTTTGAAGATGTTCCAAATGGAATTAGAGCTGGGCAAAGTGCGGGCATGGAAGTTTGGGGAATTTATGATGATTATCAAGATGACCAGATGAGAAAAGTAGCCAAAGAGCTTGCAACTAGATGGATTGAGGATTATTCAGAAGCGATAAAATTTTTGAAGGAGTAGATATGTTTTTACCAATAGATAAAAAAGACTTAGAATTACGAGGGATAGAACAAGTAGATTTTGTATTAGTGAGTGGAGATGCATATATTGATCATTCGTCATTTGGTACAGCAATTATAGGAAGAATTTTGGAAAGGTTTGGTTATAGTGTAGCAATTTTAGCCCAACCCAGCTGGCAAGATTGTAAAGAATTTACTAAATTTGGAAAACCTAGACTAGGGTTTTTGATAACATCAGGTAGTATTGATAGTATGGTAAATCATTATACTGTAGCCAAAAAACATCGTCGTTCTGATGCTTATACTGAAGGTGGCAAATCGGGTAAACGCCCTGACCGTGCAGTGATTGTATATTCCCAACGTGCAAGGCAGGCTTATAAAGATGTGCCTATAATTTTGGGTGGGATAGAAGCTAGTTTGAGGCGTTTTGGGCATTATGATTATTGGGATAATAAAGTTAGAAAGTCGATTTTATTAGATGCAAAAGCTGATTTATTATTGTATGGAATGAGTGAAAAAGCGATTATAGAAGTAGCTGAAGCCCTTGAAAGTGGTATGGAAGTTGAACATATTACTTATATAAATGGGACAGTTTTTAGGGCGAAAAATGTTTGTAACATTAAAGATGGGGTATATCCAGATGAAAATATGGACAACTATAAAACTATATACGATGGAATAGAGTTACCGAGCTTTGAGCAGATTGTACAAAATAAGAAAGATTATGCACGAAGTTTTGTAATCCAAAGTCAAAATACAGACCCATTTACTGCTAAACCGCTTATTGAAAGTTATGGAGAATTAGGATTTGTGGTGCAAAACCCACCAATGATGCCGCTTACAACTCAAGAACTTGATAATGTGCATGACTTACCATTTATGAATTTGGCGCACCCTATTTATAAGGAAGAAATCCCTGCGATTAAGGAAGTTCAATTTAGTATTTCGAGTAATAGAGGGTGTTTTGGAAGTTGTAGTTTTTGTGCGTTAACATTTCATCAGGGAAGAATTGTTCAGGGGAGAAGCCAAAATTCCATGATAAAAGAGGCCGAGCAGATGATACAACACCCTAACTTTAAAGGGTATATTCATGATGTTGGAGGGCCTACAGCTAATTTCAGTCATGAACCGTGTGATAAATCATTAACTCATGGGACTTGTAAAAATAAAAAATGCCTCTACCCTAAACCATGTAATAATTTGAAGGTAAATCATGAACCATACATGAATACTTTGAGAAAGATAAGAAAATTAGATGGTGTTAAAAAAGTGTTTATACGTTCAGGAATTCGATATGATTATTTGCTTCAAGATAAAAATTCAAGAAAAATAGTTAAGGAAATTTGTGAGCATCATGTAAGTGGGCAACTTAGGGTAGCGCCTGAACATATTTCTAATAATACATTAAAATATATGGGAAAACCTACCAAAGATGTGTATGAAAAATTTGTGCATCTTTTTTATGAAGAAACAAAAAAAATTGGCAAGGAGCAATATGTTGTTCCGTATTTGATGAGTTCCCACCCAGGGTGTACGCTTGATGATGCGATTGAACTTGCTGTATATTTAAAAGCTACAAATTATGTACCAGACCAAGTACAAGATTTTTACCCAACGCCTTCTACTTTGGCCACTTGTATGTATTATACAGAGCTTGACCCGCATACTTTGGAGAGGGTTTATGTTGCAAAAACCCCTGAAGATAAGGCAATGCAACGTGCATTATTACAATTTAACAGAAGGGAGAACTTTGAACTTGTATATAAAGCTTTAAAAAAAGCTAGACGAGAAGATTTATTAAAATCGAATACACTTATTAATACAGGCAAACCAAAGCCAGTTAATAATTATAAGTCGAATAAACGTAAGAAAGTTAGATAGGGGGATTATATGAAAAAGTTAACTTTTAGAAGTGGAATTCATATACCTAACAATAAAGTTAGAACGTATTCTAAGAAAATAGAAGTTTTTAATAGCGATAAAGATTTTGTTTTTCCGATGAAATCAACAGTACCATGTGTGGAAATCGGGGAACGTGTTTTGGTAGGGCAACGGATAGCTGAACCTATTGATAATAAAGGTGTTCCTGCTCATAGTAGTATTTCAGGAATTGTTAAGGCTATTGAGCGAAAAGATGTATTTTTTGGTGAATTAATTGAAAATATTGTAATAAAAAATGATAATAAATTTGAAACAGTTAATTATAATTCTTCTGGAAATTATAAATCATTATTGGCTCAAGAGATTATTGGAGATATTAAAAACGCTGGAATTGTGGGTCTTGGGGGGGCTGCATTTCCAACATTTTTAAAGTTATCTCCACCGAATATTAATGCGATTGATGCAATTATTATTAATGGTGCAGAGTGTGAGCCGTATTTAACGTGTGATTATAGATTGATGGTTGAAAATACTCATGAAATTATTGAGGGAGCAAGAATTTTATTGCATTTATTTCCTTATGCCAAAGTTTATATTGGGGTTGAAGATGATAAAATGGAAGCTATAACTCAACTTGAAAAAATGATTAGTCCTTCAGATGGAGGCAAAATTATTATAAAAAAGCTTATTACTAAATACCCTCAAGGATATGAAAAAAATCTAATATATTCTATTTTAGAGAGGGAGGTGCCTGTTGGTAAATTGCCGTTAGATGTTGGTTGTATTGTACAAAATGTGGGGACAATTGTTGCAATTTGTAGAGCAATAACAACAGGAGAAGCCTTAATAAGGAGGGTTGTTACAGTAAGTGGGGCTGGTGTTCGTGCGCCAAAAAATTTAGAAGTTAGACTAGGGACTTCATTTAGAGAAGTGTTAAAATATTGTGATTGGAATGAAGATGATACTATAAAAATTATTGCTGGAGGGCCTATGATGGGGAGTGCAATAATTGATATTGATGCACCTATTACAAAGGGTGTTTCAGGAGTGTTGTGTTTTACTAAAGATGCAGTTTCGTTTTCCTTACAAAGTAATTGTATTCGGTGTAGCAAATGTGTAAATGCCTGCCCTATGTATCTATTGCCAAATATGTTAAATCAATTATCTATTAGAAATAAATATGCAGATTTTAAAAATTATAATGGTATGAGCTGTATGGAATGTGGAAGTTGTACGTATATTTGCCCATCAAAGCGACATTTGGTACAAACTATAAGGAAGGCGAAGTTTGTTATTGGTCAAACAAGAGTGTAGAAAAGGGGGGATATTATGCACACTTTATTAAATGTGTCTTCATCACCACATATGAGGGATAAAAATACAATTCAAACAATTATGTTAGATGTAATAATTGCATTGATACCTGTAATATTAACGAGTATATATTACTTTGGAAACGATGCATTAATATTAATTGGTGTGAGTGTGAGTTCGTGTGTGTTTTTTGAATATATTTGGCAAAAAATATTTGGACAAAAAGTAACAGTATTAGATTTAAGTGCAGTAATTACAGGGATTTTATTAGCCTTCAATTTACCCTCGCAAGTTCCTGTATATACAGTAGTTGTAGGTGCTTTTGTAGCTATTATTTTGGTGAAACAATGTTTTGGTGGAATAGGACAAAACTTTTTAAATCCAGCACTTACAGCAAGAATTTTTTTGTTATTAGTGTATCCTGTACAAATGACGGATTTTAGTGCAGAAATTTTAACAGACATATCAATGGATATAGTAGCAAGTGCAACCATTGAAAATGATGCAGTTACAGGAGCAACAACCACTGAAATTGATTTGTTATCAGGTGCTACACCTCTTGTTTTATTAGATAATAATGATATTGAAAATTTACCTTCTATGATTGATGCTATGACCGGAAATATAACAGGAACACTAGGTGAAACTTCAGCATTGGCAATACTTTTAGGAGGATTGTATTTGTTATATAAACAAGTTATCACGTGGCATATTCCAGTTTTTTATATAGGAACAATTTTTATAAGTGCAACATTATACGGGGGTTTAACTACAGGGTTGTACCATATAATGTTGGGTGGAGTAATGCTGGCAGGAGTTTTCATGTTAACTGACTATACAACAACACCAATGACTGTTAAGGGTCAAATTATTTTTGCGATAGGAGCAGGGCTTTTAACCTTTGTATTTAGAGTGTTTAGTGCATATCCAGCAGGCGTTAGTTATAGTATTTTGTTTATGAATTTGGCTGTACCGTTAATTGATAGATTTGTTTATAATAGAGTTTTTGGTGGAGAAAAAAGAGGAATTAAAGAAGCGTTGAAATTAGGTATGATGATGGGGATAATGGCTTTGATTTGTGCTGGCGTTTTATCCATTGTGAATTTTGTGACAGCTCCAATTATTCAAGGTAAAATTTCTATAGAAGAAAATAGTACATTATTTGAATTGAATTTTTATGCAGAAGAATTTGTAGAAGTTGCTTTTGACGATGGTGAAGAAAGGCAAGTATTTATTGGGACATCTAATGGAAAATATGTAGGTGCTGTAGTAAAAATTGTTTCGCAAGGATATGTAGGCCCAATTGATATGTTGGTAGGAATTGATAATGAGAATTTAGTAACAGGGATATACTTTTTATCTCATACAGAAAGTGCAAGATTTGGAGCTAATATGGTAAACGATGATTTTAAAAATCAATTTATAAATAGAAAAACTCCTCTTATTGTCACAAAAACCGAAGCTAAGGACAATGAAATTTCAATTGTTGCAGGCTCTACAATTACTACAAATGCAGTGGTTAGTGCAGTAAATGAAGCAGTGGAATTTATAAAAAATAATAAAAATGTTGAAGATGTGATTAAAAGTTTTGGAGGTTGGCAATAATGTTAATGCTTGTTAAAAAAGCAAAAGAAAAATTGAGGTTTGATGACCCGATTTTATTACAAATATTGATGCTATGTCCTTTGATTTCTTTAACGAATACTGCTATAAATTCGCTAATCATGGGAGGGTTAACTATAATAGTTTTTTTGTGTTCAATGATTATTATATGTAAAATCCAAACAAATATACCAGCTCAACTTTATTTGTTTATAAGGTTGATGATAATTGCAAGCTTTACTACTATAGTTGCGTTAATTTTTCAGGCTTTTAATTTTGAAATGTATAAGCAATTTGAAATTTTTATACCTTCTATTATGGTAAATAGTTTTATTTTAAGTTTATGTATCAAAAAAAGTAATGGGCTTAATGATAGTGTTTTATTAAGTGGATTATTTTTGGGGTGTGTATTTATTATAGGTATTTTTAGGGAAATTTTAGGAATGGGTCAATTGTTTGGAAAGCAAATAACGACTATTTATAATTTGACATCAATTTTATCATTAGCGCCGGGGATATTTTTTTTATTTGCCATAGGCTTGGGTATTATTAATGTTCTAAAAACTAAAATAAACTAAAGGAAGTGAGCTATATGCAAGAATTAATATTATTGTTCGTTACTATATCTTTGATTAATAGTATAGTAATAACGGATTATTTAGAGGAGTGTCCCTCTGTTAGGGTGTATAAAAAAATGGAAGTAACTATAAAAGCGGGGTGTGTTATATCGTTTATTTTAATAGTATCTTCAGTATTATTTTATGCTATGTACAATTTTGTGCTGATGCCTCTAAATATGGAATTTTTGCGTATAGTGGTACTTACTGTTTTGATTGTATGGGTGGCGCAAATGTTGGAATTAATATTGCCTTCCATACAATTTATAATGAAAAAATATATGAATTTATTACTTATAAATTGCATTTTGATGGGCTTGATAAGTATGACTATTCAAACGGAAGGGACTCTTATACAACTTGTAATATTAAACATAAGTTCATCTATGACTTGTAGTATTATCTCTATGATTATAGTAGCAATTGCTGAACATTTTCAAGAAAGTAATATTATAGCTCCACTTAGAGGGTTGCCGATTGTATTTATGATAGCTGGGTTTATATCTCTGACATTGTTAGGGTTTGTAACGGTGGTGCAGTTATGATTTTGGTGGTAAGTCCAATAGTTATACTGGGTGGGGTGTGTATAATTTTTGGGGTAACAATGACTTTAGTGCCGAATAAAAGTAAAAATGTGTCTATTTTTGAATGCGAAAAATGCGATTTAGATATTTGCAAGCAGGTAAGATTATCTAGTAATAAAGTAGAGAAGCAGACGGCCGTTGTTAAATGTAATGGCAATAATCATAACTCTAAATTGAGGTATAATTATAGTGGGCATATGGGTTGTGCCGATTTAAATTTACTGGAACTTGGAAATAAAGTGTGTAAGTATGGGTGCTTGGGGCTTGGGAGTTGTGTTGAAGTTTGTCCACAAAATGCTATAAAAATCATTGATGGTTTAGCTGTTATTAATAATAAAAAATGTACAGCTTGTAAAAAATGTATTATAGTCTGTCCTAAATCTTTGATTAAAATCGAACCTGCAAATCCTGTCTATCAGGTTAGGTGTAATTCTAAAGAACGAGGGACTAAGGTAAAATCGTTGTGTAATGTTGGTTGTAACGGGTGTGAGATTTGTGTTAAGTGGTGTAAATTTGATGCTATTAAAATAATAGACAATTTAGCATATATTGATACAAAAAGTTGCACCAGTTGTGGAAGTTGTGCGTCAAAATGTCCAACAAAAGCTATAAATAATTTAATTTTATACAAATAAACAGTTAAAACACTAGGGAGTTAACAAACCAAGGTGTTTTTTTTGTTAAATTGAAAAATAAAGTATCATATCTCTACAAATTATGCTAAAATAAAAAAAGTTAAAGAAGGGAAGATAGTAGCGATGGATACAAGAGAAATGGTAATATTATTATTTTGCATACTCTCGGGATTAACATTTGGTAATTTTTTGGGTTCAGTGTTAGAATCAGTACCAGTATTAGATGCTCTAAATTACCAACAAAACTTTGGATTATTAGAGCCAGTAGAAATTAATCTAGGGTTTTTGATATTCGCATTCCGATTTGAAATTTCAATTTCACTACTCGGTGTGGTTGGTATGCTACTTGGAGTGGGAGCGTTTAGGAAGTGGGTATAAAAAAATACTTGATAAAAGTATAAAGTGTGAGTAAAATGGCAATTCTCTTTATAAGTTAAATTAAAAGGGGTTGTGTTTATGCATATAGAAGCTTATTCTAACGAAGTAAAACCATATGAAAAATTTAAAAAATATGGAGTTAATGGGTTAACTGATGTTGAGTTAATAGCAATTTTATTAAGGACGGGTACAAAAAATAAGAATGTTTTTGAAATCTCAAAACAATTACTTACAGATAGAGAGGGTAATTGTGATTTGAGGCAACTTGCAAATTTTACCCATGCAAAACTTACACTGGTAGAGGGACTTGGCGATGTAAAGGCTATGCAGTTATTAGCTGTTGTAGAATTATCGATGCGACTAAATCAACTAAAGTCCCCTACTAAAGTTGAAGTTACAAAACCTGATATGATTGCTAAACTTTTGATGACGGAATTGAGGTGGGAAAAACAGGAACATTTTTATGTTATTTTATTAGATACAAAATGTCAAATTATTGCTAAAGAGTGTATATCAAAGGGGAGCTTAAATTCGACAATAGTTCACCCAAGAGAAGTTTTTAAAGTAGCTATAGATTGTATGGCAAACAGTATAATCGTGGCTCACAACCACCCAAGTGGTGACCCAGAGCCTAGTAAAGAGGATAAGAATATTACAAAGCGATTATTAGAAGTCGGTAGTATTGTTGGTATTCCTCTTCTTGACCACATTATTATAGGAGATGGAACGTTTAGGAGTTTAAAATCTGAAATGGGATTTTAGTTTGATGTTGAAATAAGAGGAAAAAAATTGTATTATGATAAATAGAGCATTTTAGAAATCAAATTAACTTAAATATATAAAACTTATTAAGAGGAGGACATTATGTTTGGAAAAGATATGGGTATCGATTTAGGTACAGCAAACACATTAGTATTTGTAAAGGGTAGAGGTATTGTGGTAAATGAACCGTCGGTAGTTGCTATAAAAGAAAGAACTAATCAAGTTTTGGCTGTTGGAGATGAGGCAAAGCAGATGATTGGTCGTACTCCTGGAAATATTGTTGCAATTAGACCCTTAAAAGATGGTGTAATTGCTGATTTTAGTACAACAGAAGCTATGATAAGATATTTTATTGGAAAAGCTTATAAGCAATCTCTTTTTTCTCCAAAGCCAAGAGTTGTAGTTTGTGTGCCATCAGGAGTTACAACGGTTGAGCGTCGTGCTGTTGAAGAAGCTACTATTAAAGCAGGAGCAAAACAAGCCTTAATTATGGAAGAGCCTATGGCAGCAGCAATTGGTTCAAATTTGAGAGTTGAAGAACCAACAGGAAATATGGTTGTAGATATTGGTGGAGGAACTACTGATGTAGCAGTTATTTCGTTAGGTGGGATAGTTGCTAGTAAATCTCTTCGTATTGCTGGAGATGAGTTTGATGAATATATCGTATCTTATATTAAAAAAGAATATAACCTGATGATTGGGGAGAGAACGGCAGAGCAAATTAAAGTAACAATTGGTGCGGCTTACCCAACTCATACAGAGATGACAATGGAAATTAGAGGACGAGATTTAGTATCTGGACTTCCAAAAATTTTAACAATTACATCAGGTGAAATTACAAATGCAATTAAAGAACCAGTTACTGCTATTGTTGATGCTATCAAATCTACACTAGAAAAAACTCCACCAGAACTTGCAGCAGATATTATGGGAAGTGGAATTATGCTAACTGGAGGAGGAGCAATGCTTAGTGGGCTTGACACTCTAATTAGTTTAGAAACTGGTATGCCTGTAAAAATTGCTGAAGAGCCATTAGATTGTGTGGCTAAAGGAACTGGTATGGCTCTTGAAAATATTGAGAAGTGGGCAGGATTATTTGCAGATGAAAACTAGGAAGTAATATAGACAAGGAGAATGCGTGTTGAAGTTATCAATAAAAAAAATTAAGAAAAAATTTATAATAATAGGTGCTGCAACACTCATAGGATTAACGGCTATAGTAACTGTTGGTAGGCGTTATGAAATTGCTCTAGTTAGTGGTCTTGCAGATATTGTTATTTTTCCATTACAAAAAACAACTAATTTTGTAACCTCAAGTGTTGGTGAAATTACTCAGTATTTTACTAATGTGGAGGCGTTAATTTCTACACATGATGAACTTAAAAAAGAAAATGAAAGATTACTTTATGAAAATACTATTCTTGACCAATTTAGTAAGGAAAATTATCAGTTAAAAGATTTGCTTGATATGAAGCAGAGATTTGAGCAATATCCAACAGAAGGAGCAAATGTAATCGCTCGTGACCCAGGGAATTGGTATAATGTTTTTACTATTGATAAAGGAAAATTTTTGGGGGTAAGTAAAGAAGATGTTATTTTGGCACAAGGAGGACTTGTTGGATATGTGCTTGAGGTAACACCTTTTTCGGCAAAAGTTATTTCTATTATAGATAGTAGAAGTTATGTTAGCGCTCAGGTTGTAAGAAGTGGGGATATTGGAATATTAAGTGGGGATATTGAATTAGTTAATGAAGGAATGGCAAAACTAGAAGTAGATATTCATGCTGATATTATAAAAGGGGATCAAATTATTACTTCGTATCTTAGTGATATTTATCCCCCTGGAATACCTATAGGAATTGTAGATGAAGTAGTTGCAGGGAGCAATGGTTTGGTGCAGTATGCATATATTAAACCGTTTGTGGATTTTAATCAACTTAAAAATGTATTGGTTATTTTTAAGGAGAAGCAATCAACAGGGGAGGATTAAGCAAAATGAGAATGGGTGTTATTGGTTTGATGCTAATTATTACACACATATTGCAAGGGTCGATTTTTGGATTTATTAGAATAAGTGATACCTCGCCAAATTTCTTAGTAATGATAGTTGTTTCTTTTGCGTTATTAAGGGGTAGTAAAGAAGGTGGGTGCATTGGGCTAGCAGGTGGATTTTTGTATGATATAACATTTGGGACACGCCTTGGACCATCAGCAATAATTTATGGATTACTAGGATTAATTTGTGGAAGACTTCATGTAAACTTTTATAGAGAAAATTCAATTTTACCATTTGGGTGTACATTGCTAGGTAGTCTATTTGTAAACGGGCTTGTAATGCTTGGATTTATGATAGATGGCGAAACTGATGTGATGTTTTTTATTACCGAAATTATTATACCCGAGTTAGTATATACGATTGCATTAACGTTGATTGTATATAAGTTAAGTTATTTTATTAATGAAAAATTAGAATATCGTGAAAAACGTACTAGAAATATATTTGTACCATAGAAAAATAAAGGGAGGTAAGTGTGAAAAAGTTTTATGAAAAAGTTATTCAACTAAGTACAGAACGTGTGTTCATTATGCTAGTTGGAATATACTGCCTCTTTGCAATTTTGCTTTTGAGATTTTATCAATTACAGGTAATACAATATGATGATTATGCAAAAAATGTACGAGTGGGGGTTGAACGGCAAATTGAAATTCCTGCTACACGAGGATTAATTTTTGATAGATATGGTAGGCCTCTTGCGATAAATCAGCCAACCCATATTTTAAAAGTTGATCAGCAGGTTTCGCAGTCATCAACTCAATTAAATGAAACACTATTAAAAGTTGCACAATTGTTAGAAAGTAATGGCGATACTTATATAGATGATATTCCAATTAGTAAAACAGAACCATTTGAGTATACAGGAACTAAGACTGCAATAAATCAGTTTATGTATAGTATTCCATACAATCATGAGGAACATAGGCAACAGTTATTGGCTTTATCAGCAGAAGAGGTTATACAATATTTGCGTGGAAGATATTACATTCCAGAAAGTATGACTAATGAGGAAGCTAGAAAAGTTATTGCTATGAGAACGACAATGTATCCATACACATACCAGCAATATAAATTAACAACAATTGCTACAGGTATTTCAGAAAATACTATTGCAAGTGTTCAAGAAAATTATATGAATTTCCCAGGAGTAAGTGTGGGGATTGATTCTGTAAGATACTATCCAGAAGGTGAATATATGGGTAATATTCTTGGGTATACCCGTGTGATGACAGATAGTATTTATAGTCAATTAGAAGGTCAAGGCTATGATAAGAATGATGTTGTTGGACATGAAGGAATTGAGCGTTCAATGGAGTCGGAACTTCGTGGGCAAAAAGGGCTTGAACGTATTGAGGTTGATACGTTTGGGAGAAAAGTTCATACTATAGAAGAAGATGCGGCAATTCAAGGAAATGATATTTTTCTCACTATAGATATTGATTTGCAACGAGAAGTTTATACGGCTATTGAAAAAAGATTAAGCGAAGCTTTGGTAGTAAGATTGCGTGGACAAAAGTCAGCAGTATCAGCTAGGGAAGTATTAATTTCTATGATAGAAAGTAGTCAGTTATTAGTTAGTAAGATGAGAGATGCTGAAGAAGGAACACAGCAATTTTATTTATACAACAGTTTATTATTTGAGTATAATAATTTAGATCCTGTAATTCAAGAAGAACTGACACTTCAACAACTACTTTTACAATGGGCTGAAGAAAAAGAGTCCATAATTACTGATAAACAAATAATTTTAGCGATGCATGAACAAGGGTCTTTGAGTTTATCTCCAGAAGTAGTTAATGCAATTTGGGAAAATCCATATGGAGGCGGAGAGGCAATTTTAATTCAGCAACTTCAAGATGGTCACCTAAAACCTAACCAGATGGCAATTGATCCGTTTAGTGCATCAGCAGTAATAGTTGATGTTAATACAGGAGAAGTATTGGCATTAGTAGGGTATCCATCGGTTGATAGTAATGAGCTTGCAAATAATTTTAATTCATATTATCCTACATTATTTGATGATAGAAGTATGCTTTGGAATAGAGCTATGATGACGATAAAAGCGCCAGGTTCGATTTTTAAAATGGTTAGTGCAACAGCAGGTTTAATGGAAGGTGTTGTATCTCCAAATGAGGCTATTTATTGTTCGGGGGTATTTACAAAAGCAGGTGAGCCAGCGCCAAAATGTTGGATTTATAATTCTACAGGTGGTGGGCATGGAGCTGTTACTTTGCAAAGAGCTATAGAAGTTTCATGTAACTGCTATTTTTATGAGGTTGCATATAGATTGGGGATAAAAAATACAGAAGCTTATGGTGGAATTGATGCCTTAACTAAATATGCAACAATGTTTGGGCTAGATGAACCTACAGGAATTGAGCTTCCAGAGGCATCTCCAAATGTATCTATGCCATATAATTTAGTAGTTCAAAATGTAACAAGTGTTTTATCTGGGCTTAGAAATATGAATGAAGAACGGCTAGTAAGTCGGGCTAAAGATATTGGAGATAGATTTACGAAAAGTCTGTATCCTGTTGCAAATGCAAATGCTACTGACATTGAAGGCAGAATTGAAAATCTTATTCAGTATGAGTTTAAAAGAAATATTGAAGTTGTTTTGCAGGGTGCATTAGCAAATGATATTGAGAAAATCACTCAAAAATCTTTGGAAAATATTCAGGGATATTTGCAATTAAATTTAACTGCTGTAGTGGAAGATGTTGTAGTAAATACAATGGCTGATACTTCTTCACGTTCATTAAAAGCAAAAGCTACAGAGCAAGTAACAAAGCATATTAAATATATGATTACAGATACGGTTGAAGACATTGTAGAAGATGCTTTAGATGATATTTTGCCAAATGATATTTTAGAGGTGTATAGATATGCGTATACGACTTTGTATAATAAGGTTGTAATTGCAGACCAAGATCAAGAATTAATAGATGCTCTTGCGTATAAGCTTGCTAATATGGAGGCAGATACAGATAAATATTTAACTATGCTAGAGCAAAAAGTTGCTGAAAGTTTGGTAACTGTAATAGGAAGTTATTTATTTGAAGGAATCGATATGGAGTGGAATGATGGGATAACGATAAGAACTGCAATTGGTCAGGGGCAAAATGCATTCTCACCAGTTCAGATGGCACGTTATACAGCAGCTCTTGCTAATGGAGAAGTTGTGCATGATTTAAAAATTGTAGGAGCAGTTTATGACTCAAAAGAAACCCAAACTCTTCAATCTACAGAGGTAAAAATAAATAGTACATTAGATATTCCAGATGAATATTTAGAGGAAATTTACAAAGGAATGCAACGAGTTGTAACTGGTAGTTCAGGAACTTTGAGAAATCACTTTAGGGGGATACAGGTTGATACTGCAGGAAAAACAGGAACGGCTCAAGAAGGAAAACATGAACACAGTTGGTATGCAGGGTTTGCACCTGTTGATGATCCACAAATTGTTGTAGTAACTTCTGTTTATAATGAAGATGGGCTTGGGAGTTATGGTAGTCAGATTGCTAGAGATATTTTTGAAATTTACTATAACGTTGGACAAGAGGTTGAAAAAACTACGCTTCAATATGAGTTTTTAGAGTAGGGAGGCTATGGATTGAAAAGCGATAATCTTGTTATATTTAGAGGGGCCCTTGATGGGATACAAATTATATTAGATAAAGATGCTCCTTTTGACCTTGTGAAATCGGCCTTTATAAATAGATTAGAAAAAGCTGAAAAATTTTTTCGTGGAGCAGATGTAAACATTCATTTTAAAGGTCGAATTTTAACTAACAAAGAAAAAGAAGAGTTAATGGAAATATTAGCTGCCCAAAATATTTTAAATGTTATTTTTGTACACAAGTTTGAAGATGATAAGCCACAAGTAATTGAAGAACCGACACAATCTGAGCTAGAAGTACCAACACAAATACAGCCAAAGTTAGAAAGAGAAGATGAATTAGTACCAAAAAATACACAAGCCCAGTCAGATATGGACCTCGAGAAAAAAGAAGTTAAGTTGGTTCGGGGGAATGATATTTCTCCTTTGATAAAGAAAGAAAAAGTAGGTTTTATATCAAAAACCACAAATAGAATTAGGCAATTTGGAAAAGGAACACCTACTATTCGCAAAGATTTAATAAGAAGTAGTAGGACTCCTATTGCTGCTGTAGTGGAAAATAATGGTAAGGTTGGTAGCACATATTTTCACTATGGAATGTTGCGTTCTGGGCAAGAATTAAGTTATGGAGGTAGCGTTATTGTACTTGGAGATGTTAACCCGGGGGCTGTAGTTAAGGCTGACCAAAATATTATAATTTTAGGATATTTAAAGGGAAGAGCCCATGCTGGATTATCCCAAAAAAATGCTAATGCTTTTATTATTGCTTATGGAATGCGACCCGTGCAAATAGGAATTGGAGTACACATTGCAAATACGCCAGAAGACGAACGACAAGAAGGAGCAGAGCATAGACCTCAAATTGCATATATTGTAGAAGAACAGATTTATGTGGAAGAAATTGATTTTAAAACGCTCCAAAATATGATAGAATAATAAAAAACTAGTATTTATTAACAATTTAGGAGGGTTTGAATATGGGACAAGTTATTGTAATCACATCAGGAAAAGGTGGCGTTGGTAAAACAACTAGTACAGCCAACATTGGTACAGCACTTAATATTTTAGGAAAAAAGGTTGTATTATTAGATGCAGATATTGGTCTTAGAAATTTAGATGTTGTTATGGGCCTTGAAAATAGAATTGTATATGATTTAGTAGATGTTGTAGAAAATCGCTGTAGAGTAAAACAAGCTTTGATTAAAGATAAAAGATATGGTGAATTATATCTTTTACCTGCAGCACAAACTAGAGAAAAAGATGCAGTTACACCAGACCAAATGAAAAAACTTTGTGATAGCCTAAAAGATGATTTTGATTATATAATCGTAGATTGTCCTGCTGGAATTGAACAAGGATTTAAAAATGCGATTGCTGGGGCTGACCAAGCCGTAGTAGTTACAACTCCAGAAGTATCAGCTGTTAGAGATGCTGATAGAATAATTGGATTATTAGAAGCTAATGGGGTAAGTAATATCAAATTAATTATTAATAGAGTTAGAATGAATATGGTAAAGCGAGGCGACATGATGGCTATGGACGATGTTGTTGAAATTTTATCTATTGATTTAATTGGAGTTGTTCCAGATGATGAAACCATTGTGATTACTACAAACAAAGGTGAACCAGCAGTAAGTACTCCAAACTCAGTTGCAGGTAAAGCGTTTTCAAATATAGCAAGTCGACTACAAGGAGATGAAGTACCATTTTTAAATTTGGATACTAATGACAATTTAATGATTAAGGTGAAGAAGATATTTGGCTTTACACAGTAGAAAAAGGGGGTAAAGCGATATGGATTTCAATCAATTATTTGTAAAGAAAAATCAGTCAGGTAATTTGGCAAAAGATAGATTAAAATTAGTTTTAGTACATGACCGTATAAATTGCTCAAATGAACTTTTGGAGATGATGAAGGCAGATATTTTAACAGTGATGTCAAAGTATGTAGAGGTAGATCATGATAATCTTATAATCGAGGTAGCTTCTTTTTCGGAGGGTACAGTAGAAAAAAATCCTATTCTTTCAGCAAACATACCAATTAGAAACCTCAAAAAAGAGTAATGAATAAGGAGTTGCATATGCTAAAAATAAATAAAAAATTAATAAAACGGATAGATATCTGGACCATTTTACTGATATCTACTTTGGTGAGTATTGGAATATTAGCTATTAGTAGTGCAACTTCATATTCAGGGGATACGTCGATTGCGAGTAAGCAGTTTACATTTTTTGTAGTTGGACTTGTATTGATGATAATTATTATGTGTATTGATTATCATCTATTGGGTGAGTGGTATCTTGGAATTTATGCAATAACAAATATAGTACTCATATTAGTATTTTTTATAGGAGATAATGTAAATGGTGCTACAAGATGGATTGACCTTGGATTTTTTCAAATACAACCATCAGAATTTGCAAAGATTGCTATAATTGTTTGTACAGCGAAATTAATTTCTGTGAAAAATGACAGAATGAATTCTGTTGTAACAGTAGGATTGATAGGAATGTTCCAATTTATACCCTTCATTTTGATTAATAGGCAACCAAATTTATCAACAAGTATTGTCATATTGATTATTTTAGTGGTACAATTGTTTGTAAGCAAATTGGAAATGAAATATATAGTTTCTTGTAGTATAATTGGTGTAATTGCAATTGCGTTAATTCTTGGATATATAGTTAGAAATCCTAATCAACAAATAATAGATAACTATCAAAGAAATCGTATAGTAACATTGTTTGAAGGTGGGGATTCAAAAAGTGATAACTACCAAACTAGCCGTTCGGTTGATGCCATTGGTTCTGGTGGGTTTTATGGAAAAGGATTATATCAAGGAGCTATTAGCCGATTAAACTATTTGCCTGAGTCACACAATGATTTTATTGTTTCTACTATTGGAGAAGAGTTTGGTTTTGTAGGCGTATCAATTTTAATTACAGTAATCTTACTATTAATAACACGGGGAATATGGATTGCATACACTGCTGCTGATGATTTTGGAAAGCTTATAGTTGCGGGCTATATAGGAATGATTGCGGCTCAATCATTTATAAATATGGGGGTTGTAACTAGCATTTTACCAAATACAGGATTACCAATGCCGTTTGTTAGTTATGGGGGAAGTTCCTTGTGGGCAAATATGATGGGGATTGGTTTAGTTTTAAGTGTTGCTTTACGTAGAGATGAAACAATGTTTTAATGTATATTTTTGAGGAAATACCAAGATTATACTTCTTTGTACTAAAAGTAAAAGAAAAGGAGAGGTTACTCGACAATTATTTGTCCGTATTTTGAGTAATGGTGAAAATATGAATGTAGGTTTAATTGCACACGATGCTAAAAAGAAATTAATGGAAAACTTTACTATTGCTTATCGTCATATTCTTGCAAAGCATACGCTTTATGCAACAGCTACAACTGGTAGATTGGTTGAAGAATCGACGAACTTAACAATTTATAAATATTTGGCTGGTCATCTTGGAGGGGCCCAACAGCTAGGGTCACAAATTGCCCATAACCAGTTAGATATGGTAATCTTCTTGAGAGATCCAATTACTCAAAAGCCACATGAACCAGATATTGGAGCATTAGAACGCCTTTGTGATATTCACAATATTCCAATTGCAACAAATTTAGCAACAGCTGAATTATTAGTTAAAGCTTTGGAACGTGGAGATTTAAGCTGGAGAGAAGTTGTAAGATAAAAATTTTAAAAAAGACTTAGTATTAAGTCTTTTTTATTTGGCAATAATTATAAAAATACTAATGAGATTTTGGAGGAAACAATGTCAGCAATAAAATTACCAGATTATTTACTAAAAAAGGTGGATAAGCCAGCACGTTATATAGGAGGAGAACTTAACACTTTCAACAAGGATTTGAATGAAATAGACATACACTTTGCTTTTGCATTTCCAGACGTTTATGAAGTTGCAATGAGCCATCTTGGTATGCAAATTTTGTACCACTTTTTCAATAGAAGAGAAGATGTTTTTTGTGAAAGAGTATTTTCACCTTGGCATGATATGGAAAAAATTATGCGTGAGAATAATATTCCACTATTTAGCTTAGAATCACGTACACCTATAAAAAACTTTGATTTTCTGGGCTTTACTCTGCAATATGAGATGAGCTACACAAATATTTTAAATATGTTAAACTTAGCAAATGTGCCAATTTTAAGTTGTGATAGAACAGAAGATGATCCAATTGTAGTAGCAGGAGGGCCTTGTTCGTATAATCCCGAAACTCTAGCTCCATTTATTGATTTTTTCTATATTGGAGAAGGAGAATATTTATATGATGAAATTTTTGAGTTATATAAAATTTTTAAACAAGAGGGTAAAACACGTGACCAATTTTTAGAGGCATTATTGAAGTTTGAAGGTATTTATGTTCCTAAATTTTATTCGGAAACTTACAATGAAGATGGAACTATTAAAGAAAAAATAAGTTTGCACCCTGATGCAAAATTAGAAATTAGAAAGCTTGCAATTGAAGATATAGATGCAGTTTTTTATCCAGATAAACAAATAATTCCTTGGATACAGGCAGTTCATGATCGCATAACTTTGGAGATGTTTAGAGGCTGTTTAAGAGGTTGTCGTTTTTGCCAAGCTGGCATGATTTATAGACCAGTACGTGAAAAATCAAAAGATACTTTAATTAAACAGGCCAAAAATCTTTTAGCCTCAACAGGTTATGAAGAAATTTCTCTAATTTCGTTAAGTACAAGTGACTACAAAAATTTAGGAGAATTTACAGAAGAATTAATTGATATTTGTAATGAACAGATGGTCAATATTTCACTGCCATCTATGAGAGTTGATAAATTTTCTGTAGATTTAATGCAAAAAGTTCAGGAAGTTAGAAAAAGTAGTTTAACGTTTGCACCAGAAGCAGGAACTCAAAGAATGCGTGATGTTATTAACAAAAATATTACAGAAGAAGAAATTTTACATGGGTGTGACCTTGCATTTAGAGGTGGTTGGAACAGAGTAAAATTATATTTTATGTTAGGATTACCTAATGAAACCGAAGAAGATGTTGTAGGAATTGCACAACTTTCAGAAACAATTGCTAAACAATTTTATGCAATAGATAAAGATGAAAGACAAGGTTCATTGCAACTTGTAGTTAGTACTTCTTGTTTTGTGCCAAAACCTTTTACTCCATTTCAGTGGGACGCACAAGATACGACAGCTTCATTTATGGAGAAACATATGCTTCTTAAAAATAGTATTCGTCGCAAATCTATAAAATATAATCATCATGATGCAAAAACTAGTATTTTGGAAGCTGTAATTGCAAGAGGTGACAGACGTGTGGCAAACCTTATTCATGAAGCCTATAAATTAGGAGCAACTTATGATAGTTGGGGAGAACATTTTGATGAAAGCAAGTGGGCTAAAGCTGCTGAAATTAGTGGAGTTGACTATGCTTTTTATGCTCAGCGACAAAGAGACTACAAAGAAGTTTTACCTTGGGATTTCATCAATATTGGAGTATCAAAAGGTTTCTTAATTAGAGAAAGTAAGCTATCTAAAAAAGAACAAACTACACCTCATTGCCGTGAAAAATGTTCAGAATGTGGAGCTAAACAATTATTTAACAAAGGAGTTTGCTATGAGAATTAGAGGAAAATTTACAAAACTAGGAGCAATAAAATACGTTGGGCATCTTGATACTGTACGCTTATTTCAGCGTGCAATCAAAATGGCACATATTCCAGTGGCCTATTCAGAAGGGTTTAATCCACATTCAAAAGTATATTTTGCGATGCCTTTATCTGTGGGCGTTTCGAGTGAAGGGGAGTATATCGAAATTAAAACTACAAAAGATATAGATTTAGATGAAACTACAAATTCATTAAATAGTGTGCTTCCAGAAGGTATAAAAATGGAAAAATTTGTGGAAGTTGAACAACAGATGCCAACTTTAATGAGCCAAGTAGATAGGGCAGACTATGTTTTAACTTTGGAAGCACCAACATCTCCAGAAATTTCAGAGCTTGAGGAAAATTTAAATCAAGATACACTGATAATCCGTAAGCGTAACAAAAAAAATAAATGGTCAGAGGTAGATATTAAACCGTTAATTATTAACTACCATATAGAAAAAAATGAGGAGCAAATTATTATCAATACTCAAATTAAAACTGGAAGTAAAGCTAATTTAAGTCCAGAGTTACTTCTACGAGCAATTTGCCCAAATCATTTTGATACTTTGGTTTACGATATTCACAGAAAAGAGCTGTATAATGAGCAAGAAGAAGAAGTTACCCCACTAAAGGATTGTGTTAATGTATGATAACTTTAGTCGTTGATAAAGGGGTGGCATATACTAGAGTTGCCAAGATTATTGAGAATAAAGTTCAAAATTTCTTTGTAGTTAACCATTTTCAGGAAGAACGACAAGACCAAATTTATATAGGTCAAGTTTCAGATATAGTTAAAGATTTAAAATGTGCATTTGTAGACTTTGGTCAAGATAAAAAAGGAATGCTTAATTTTAAATTAATCCCAGAAGAATTTCGACCAAAATTAAATATTGGAACTCGACTTGCTGTTCAAGTTGCAAAAGAACAATCGGGTTCAAAAGGGGATAGATTAACAAGTTATTTAAATTTAACAGGCCTATATTGTGTATGTTTATTGTTTGAAAAAGGGGTAGCAATTTCCAAAAAAATTTCTGACAAAGAAGAAAGAGAACAGTTAAAAAATTTGGTTATGGAAATTTCTCAAAATAAGTATGGTTTTATTGTAAGAACTGATGCTAAAGATGTTGAGCCAAAAATTTTGGAACAAGAAATTTTATATTTAATGCAACAAGCAGATAAGTTAATAGAAAGCAAAGATAACTTATCTAAGGGTACAAAAATTGAATTGTGTGAAATAAATTATGGACACTGGTTATTAAATCAAAATTTAAATAATACTTCTATCCGATTACTTTGCAATAATAAGGAAGAAACTGTAAAAATTAAATTATATTTAGAACAATTTTTTCCAAATTTAGAACTGGAAATAGTGCAGTATAATTATGCTGACCAGCCATTTAAAATTATTGATATAGAACGAATATTTTCTGAAACTTTAAAATATAGTGTGTGGTTAAAAAATGGGTCTAATTTAATAATTGAAAATAATGAAGCATTAACTGTAGTTGATGTAAATACAGCTAAAGCGAATTTTACCAAAAATAAAAATATATCCTACGTAAATAAGCTGGCAGTTGAAGAAACTATTTATCAAAGTATAAAACGTAATTTGGCAGGTATAATTATTATAGATTTAATCCAAATGAATGATGATCAAAATTTAGAAATTTATCAATTTGCAAAAGATTTAATTTTAAAATTAGATAGAGGTCGTACAAAAGTATATCCCATTACAGAAATTGGTTTGATGCAATTAACTCGTTCACGACAGTATAAACCTATACATGAAGTTATATTTACATCTACAATCAGAGATGGACAGAGAGGACTATGTTATCAACTTAGTTATATTTGTTATTTGTTAGAACAAAAGTTAAGACCTGTTATTTCAAATAATGTACATTCAACTTTTAATGTACAAGTGTCTAATGAACTCAAAATGTTTCTAAATAACACTCACTTTATAGAGGAATTTGAGAAATATTACAACATTAAATTAAATATTTCTAAATCTGATTTAAAGGATTATTTTAAAGTTGAATATCATTAAAAAATAGGAATGTAAGTATATTTTGAGAGTGTATATTTATATACAAAAACTTTTGCTAATGTTATATTTATTCGATTAGTTTTTATAAAATTTACTAATGAAAATCCACATATTGGGGCATACTTGTACTATTAAAAAATATTGGAGGTATTTATGGTAAATTTTAAATGTAATAACTTAAAAAAAGCAGTCCTTACTAAACTTGAAAAACAACCAACCGATAACATCACAGAAGCAGAGCTAAACGAAGTGACAGTTCTTAATTTAGGAGGAAAAGAGATTAGTAGTTTGGAGGGGTTAGAGCATGCCAAAAATTTAACTCATCTAAATTTAAGTTACAACAATTTAACAGATATTAGCCAAATTTCAAATTTTACAAAGCTTATGAGCTTGGATATTTGGCATAACAAAATTGCTGATATTAGTGCAGTTGCAAGCCTAAAAAATCTATCCAGCTTGGGGCTTTTAGATAACAAAATTAGTGATATTACACCATTGTCAAAATTAAAAAATCTTAGTGTTTTAGGGCTAGCTCAAAATAATATCAGCGATTTGACTCCACTAGAAAATTTAAAAAACCTAGAGTTTATATATTTATCTAACAATGGAATTAGCGATATTACACCCCTAGCAAAACTTAAAAATTTAGTTGAAATTGGATTATTTTTTAATAAAATTACGGACTTAGTTCCACTAGCTGAACTTACAGAATTAAAGGGATTATATCTAAATTCTAATCAAATTAAAGATATCACCCCATTAAAAAATTTGACAAAATTGGAATATTTGAACCTATCTGAAAATAAAATTACAGATATAAGTCCAATCGCACACTTTAAACATTTAGTTTCCTTAGATTTGTTGGAAAACCCAATTAATTTAACTGATGCACGCACAATTAAAATGGTTGAGGATTTACGCCAAAGTATTATGCAAGCAAGCTAAAGTTTATGCCTATCACCAAAAGTGGTAGGTTTTTTTATTACTGAAATATAACTTAAATATTAAATGTTTAAACTATATTTACATAAATGTTGTAATATAAGTAATGGGTATGAAACTTTTTATAAATATTTTTCAAAAGAGAAATATCAATAAAAATTTGCTCTCAAAAATTACGAACAACAAAATGGAACAAAAATGGGAATTTATTCTAAATAAATGTTAAATTAAACTATTTTATATTTATATTTTTTCTAAATTCTTGCAATTATATCTATCATATGATATAGTTTTTTTGTAATTAAATTATAATCTAGTTAATAAATTAATAATATCTATAACTATAAAATTGGAGGAAATTATATATGAAATCAAAACGATTGAGCTTGGTTATTGCAGGAATTATGCTGGGGTGTCAGATTGGTACAGGCTATGCAGTACAAGCGTTTAATACATATTCACCAATCATTATTGCAACGAATGATGTAGATAATGAAGCAACAATTTCAATTAGAGATAACAATTTAGAGCAAAAAATTTTGGAGCAAGTAGATAACAATCAAGATGGCAAAATTCAGCTAAGTGAAATTGACTCACTTAAAAATTTAGTCGCAGATGATGCAGGCATTGAACTCATTGATGGAATTGAAAATGCGATTAATTTACAAAGTCTATCTTTGACAGATAATTTAATAGAAAATGTATCGTATTTATCAACATTATCTCAACTTACAAAATTGGACTTATCAAATAATAATATTACAGATATTACGCCTTTATTAAAACTGAACAATCTACAACAATTAAATATAGAGCAAAATTTATTGGATTTAAAAAATGAAACTACACTTAATGTTATTGAAACTTTAGAAAATAATAATGTTCAAGTAACATATTTAAATCAACAAATGATGGTTGATGAAGAGTCACCAATTTTGGAATATGATGGAGAATTAGAGTTTGAAGTTATGCAATATGAGTACTTTGAAATGCCTAATGTTGTAGCCGTGGACAATTCAGGTGAAGCAGAGATAAATTTATTGATAACTAAAGATGAAGAGGAAGTACAAAGTTTTACAACATCAATTTTTGGATTATACACATTAACTTATACTGCTGTTGATAAATCAGGAAATGAAAGTGACCCTCTATTAATTTCTTTAAATGTAATAGAAAGTGAAGTCGATGAAGTTTTAATATTTACAGATGCCGAGTTAGAAAAGAAGATTTTAGCTGAAGTCGATGAAAATAGAGATGGAAAAGTTCAACGTAGTGAGATTGAAAAGCTAGAACTGCTTTCATTAAACGATATACAAGTTAGCAATTTAGAAAGATTGGAGAACGCTATAAATTTAACAGATTTATACGTTGGAAATAACAATTTAACTGACATCACTTGGCTAGATACTCTTACGAGTTTAACTTATTTATCAGTTTATAACAATGAAATTACAGATATTTCTCCACTTTCTGCTTTAATTAATTTAACCGATTTAGATTTAGGGAATTCAAATGGTGGAAATAAAGTGGAAGATATTAGCCCTATTGCTGACTTAACAAACTTAATGTATTTGAGCATGGATACAAATCTAGTTGTTGATATAACTCCATTAAATGAATTATTAGAGCTTAGGGGTATAAATTTAAGAAACAATCAAATAATAGACTTAGAGCCACTTTCAGGATTGGAAAATCTATTATTTTTGAACGTTAGTAACAATGAAATTTCTGATGTTTCGGCACTTGATGGGCTAGGTCTTATGGAGCTTGACCTAAGTGGAAATAATATTACAGATATTAGTGCATTAGCTTCATTAGAATTTTTGTGGGAACTAAATCTTGAAAATAATTTTCTGAATTTAGAAGACGAAGAAACGATGAATGTCATTAATTATTTTATAGCAAGTGGAGCAGATGTTTCTTATGAACAACAAAAAGAACAATTTGATGATGAAATTCCAATTTTAAATTATGACGGAGAAATTCAAATTGTAGTTGTTCAAGGAGATAAAAACTTTGAAATGCCAGTGGTTACAGTAAGTGATAATATTGATACTAACCCTACCTTAAGCCTTAAAATTACTAAAAATGGTCAGGAAGTAGATGAGGTAGACGTTAATCAATTAGGAACTACGGTTCTAAGTTATACAGCTGTAGATTTTGCAGGAAATCAAAGTCGCCCTCTTACTTTAAATGTTAATGTAGTTTTAGGCAATGATACAGAAAGTCTTGCAAAAGCTATTTCATACGCAGAAAGTCAGATGTTAAATATCCAACAAAGTAGTAATGGACATAATGTTTTTAGAAGCGAAGAGTGGGTTACTTCTGTTGAATATAACCGTTTAGCTGTCACAATTACAGCATCAAAAAGAACACTAGAAGATTTTGAAATAACTCAAAATGAGTTAGATAAACAATTAGAAACTTTAAATATTGCTGTAGCTAATTTTAATGATGCAAAACAATATGGATTAAAACGTGATATCGAGCCAGAGGCAGTTGAGGACACAGAAATTCCAGTTATAAACTATACAGGTAAGTTAGATTTTGAAATTTATCAGGGACAAAGTTTTACAGTACCAAGACTTACAGCCACTGATAACATTGATGAAAATATGACAGTTTCACTGGAAATTAGAAGAAATGGTTTAAAAGTTGATATATTTGATTCAGAGTTATCGGGTACTTATAAATTGACATATAGTGCCGAGGATAGTGCAGGTAATCAGGCTGAAGATGTTATAATTTTAGTTAAAGTTAATAAAGTCGATGAAAATACAGTAATTCCAGAAGTAGAAGAGATTGAGGAAGAAATAATTCCAGAAGTAGAAGAGGTTGAGGAAGAAATAATTCCAGAAGTAGAAGAGGTTGAGGAAGTGCATGTGTGTTTGTATGTAAAAGCTCATTTTATTGCATTTATTTGTTTTGGAGCTTTTCCAGTGTTTTACGAAGAAGATTGAAAGAAAAATAAATTTGTGTTCAAATTAAGGACAAAGACTGAACATAAATACAGCTTCTTCAAACATCAGTAAGCTTCACCATTCTCTGGCTGGGGTTCACTATAGTAAAAGCTTGTCCCTCATCGATCCTGACAACCTGCCTCTCTTACATCAGGCTACAACGGAGGGTCTTCACAGTGTGTCTGCTGCTACTGCGTCACCATACCATCAGCAGTTCAGGGCAGCTGTCACATGGATTGGTGAGTCAAGTACAGTTATATTCACTAACATTTACACAGAACTGTGAAGATTACTCAATTTCCATACAACTTATGGTACCGTCAATAAAGTGAGCAACAGACAAACAGTTTAAAGAACTGATTCAGTGAACATTAATACTCTCTTTACCTGCTCAGCTACAACAAAGGATGGAAACTGATACATCTACATGCAGCATGTGAACTCTTGATCACACTTACCTGCTTATCTACAACAAAAGAAGGAGACTTTTGCATTCACATATAGCATATGGATCCTTAAAAAATACATTTAATTTTCTTATGTCTCCATGTGGAAAATACACTCTTAATAAATAATGAGACTTTTCCATGAGCTCTGACCTGAAAATACTGCGAGAATCGTGTTATATTGTGCCATTTAACATTTACAGTTGTTTGAGTGTTTGTTTGCTATTGCCTGAGCTAATTATTTTACACTGTGCTATATATTATGTTTATGCTGTCTATTGCAAAGGTTTGATTGGATTTGCTGAATGGATTTTCATCTAACTCAGAGATAATCAGTAAATCAAAACCCTTGAGATTCAGAAAGGTTAATGCTCAATTCTACAACAAGATTACTGTTGTTTGTGGAACATTTAAAAGAAAACAAATGAAGCCTTAAAAAACATTTCAAAGGATTTATTACACACTCTGAAATTCGTTAACCGCAGTCTTTTGTGTTTGTACCAAAAAGAAGAAATGAATGGCTGGACTGAAATATCATCAAAGACAGCCGGCAGGAAGGCAGAAACTAAATATTAGTACCAGCAAACAGAACAATGCAGAGTCTCAAGCTCTTGCCTCAATTAAAACAGTAAAGAGTTTGTGATGAACTTTCTTTGGCAAAACATTATTAAATTTAGGCTAAGTTTTAAAACAGGGTTAGGAAGAAACACATGACTTAGTAAGGCATTACAGTAATTTTATTACTTTTCCCAGTAGCTAATAAAACAAGGGATTACAACTGCCAAAACAGCAACTATATTACAGTTACTGCATCACTAGAGAGGGATGTTTTTGTCCTCAGATATCTTATGACAATGAGACATATGTGCATGTGATGTATATTTATTTTTCTACAAGAGGCTTATTTTGATTTGATTTGATTTCACTAACACTGTTGAAGTCCTGATGAGCTGCTGATGGTGTTTCTGTGCTTAAGCATGACTTTAAATTAGTATCCATCAAAACAAAACGAAGTCGGTTGGGTTTCAAAAGTAATATAGTAAAGTAACAAGTAACATACCTAATTACTTTTGATACAAAGTAATAAATATAACAAATTTATTACTTTTAGATTGAGTAATCAGCAATAAGTAACTTATTACTGTTTCAGAATAACTTGCCCAACACTGGCGGGCACACAGCAAAGGCGTTTGTGCACAATTCTATTAACGCCTCCATTTTCTTTGAAGAC
>MDSP01000032.1_pt1 | contig 31625 bp, 29 predicted proteins | sample 1005811 | NCBI WGS metagenome assembly MDSP01 (sample SAMN05526596, study PRJNA338239) | gut metagenome | isolation source: stomach gut content | host: Naso elegans | place: Saudi Arabia: Red Sea | collected 2011-04
GATTTGCAGACGTGTGGTGTGTGCATGCCCGTCTGCAAGTGTGCATTTGTGCACATGCTATATTGTGTGTGTGGGTGCCGTATGATGCACATAGGCAATCCTCTGACATTTGCTGCATGTGTGAACAGGCAGATCTGCACATTATCCTGGTCAGATTCATATTGTCCGGAGTTCATATGTTAAAGGGGCTATAAAGCACTCGTGAAGATAACAGTAAACACAAAAAGAGTAGCTGTGTTCCAAATCACATACTTCCTTTAGTATATTTTGTGTACATCACGCAGTACATTTCAATGCAGTATACTTACTGTGTGGTGCATTAATCTCGACAGGGTAGTATTGTCCCAAATAGTGCGCTGCCGTTTTGCACTAGCAGATGCTAATGTTAGCTAGCACGCTAACGGTACCAAATCATTGCAGACCCAACTAACATTACTGACAGCAGCTATCTGACAACAGTAAGTGCTGTGCAGTAAGTGCAAAAACAGGTATAGCTTGCATCAGTACAACATGGCGATGTTCACAGTCGCCAGGTTGGTGTTGCAAGAAAACCCTTTGCTGTAATCCCCTGCCGCCATTTTGAAAGTTGAGAATTTTGTGACATGGCTTCTGCAACGTCACCAATATGGCGTTCGTTGTGGGTGTGAAGTGTCCATTGTTCCACACTCAATTTTTGGATCGTTCTGTATGCATGTAGCACGCTGCATTTTTGCAGACTTTTCACTGTGAACGCACTTTGCACACTTATGCACTCAAACTATTAAGTGCTTAGTACAGATGTATGTAATTTGGAATGCAGCTAGAGAGAGCAAGAGAAAATGTACAAGTGCAATAATGACAAACAGAGGAAAAGAAAGCAAGGATGTTTATGGGTGGATGGGCTTGGAAACCGAACCTCACCATTTTTGGCCACCTCAGCTATAATGTTGGCTACTTTAGGGGTGCAGGAAGACTGGGGGTTTAGCAGGGTGGGGAGCAGGGGCAGAATCCCCATCTCCTGGATCTTAACACTGGCCACGGTGTCTGTAGGAGAAAGAAAGAATAAATTTAGATCAGAGTAATGTTTGCTTCTCAGATTACAAGTACCTATCTATTATCAGTATCAGTGTTTTGCCATATTACACTTAAATGAGGGATGTTGCTGAGAAAAAAATAAACACAGTATGTGGCACTTCTTAGGACTGAAGCCATATTCAATCGCACAATATATTGTGGTATGAAAACTGCCAGTTATCATAGCATGTAAACTTTATCTACAGTACAGAATTCTACAAGGTAAGTCATAAAAAAAAATCTACACAAAATAATAAATATTAAAAATAGTACATCATATATTGTAAAAACCCTGATATTGTCTGAGATGTTATTATACAGTGAAAATACCCTCACAGCCATACTTGTAACTTAGTCACAGGCTCAGATGGATTAAAAAAATACTGTATCTTTAAGTATACATTTCTTACACAGGCCAACATGTTATGCTCCATTTAAATTAATGTATTAAACTGATACTTCATCCATACTTCATGTGCAATTTGATTTTTGAAGCCAATACTGTTAAAATGTAGAAAATCTGACAAAAAACATATCAGTAGATCTTCTTTTTTCCCATCAATTTCTTCCATCATTCACATGAACGGCTAACAAAACTATAATACTGACAAGCTCGATAACACACAGAGGACGTGTGACGTCATTTTCTACTCTAGATGTCAATACGCCACTAGTTCTTCACATAGTAAATTTGTTTTTCCTGAAATCTAGTCAGGCTGAATGTTGTATCTAGCTCCTTTAAAATGAATCATTATATGTTTGTGGCTTGTGATCCTGCCTGAACAAAAAAAAAAAAAAAAGCAATATGTTTTTGCTATATTGCCCACCTCTAACTACAGTCACCATCTGGATTGACAATTAAAAGATTTCATCATATTACTTTCAACTGCCAGCTTTTGTCCAAGACAGCCCCAAATCACACAATGTACACTGACATTTATGGTCTATCCACCAAAGACTACACTGGGTTTACGACAAGATATGAAACAATAAATGACCACTTGACTGAACAAATATAATGATAAGGGTTTTGAAAAAGTAATGACTCAGTAATGTGTCAAACCATCACACACACCAGAGCTTGCAGCCAAATTACAACCTGCGCTACCAGGATTCCTACAGCCCAGAATATCCTCCACTACACCAGGTAATCCCTCAATTCCAATACTCTGTCCACAGAGAGCCCAAAAGATTTTTTTTTTTCTTCTTACATCAGGTGAAGCTTCACTACATAGTGTAATGCTAGACTGTTTTGCTGCCCATTCACTAGGTTATATGATGTGATTTGGTCTGATGCCCATCTGGTGTTTTTCCTCAGGATCCCCTGGCCAACTTGTATGAACAGCAGGAGAACCTTGATATTGGAGCCTTGGCAGGATTCGGTCAGCAGGTAACATTTACTCAGCTATCTCAAGACCTCACCCCTAACAGCTAGGGTATACTGTTAAACAATCAACCTATTTCACTAAAAATCTAGTCTTTATCAATAGATATTCTTTTGCTTAACAGGCATTTCTAATAAAATCCATAAAGTACAATTATAGTAATCTCTTGGGTACTATCAATTTCTTTACAGATTAATAATATTACAAGTATTCCCTTATTACATTTATTTATACAACAACATAAATTTTTTTGGTACTTTTTTTTGCCTAGCAGTAAAACACCCTAATCTCTTCATAGCTACTGCCACCGCCCATAAAAGCAACTTTGGATTGTCCAAAAAATGTCCCTTTTAAATATGCCGCCTCATCAATACTATTAAATTCAAGAGTTACATTTATAAATTCTTTATCGCCAACTGCTATACCATGCTCTTCTAACACCTGTGTAACTTTTTCTTCTTGATTTTCTGCTGGTCTGTCAGATCTTTCTTCTTGATTTTCTGTTGGTCTTTCAGATCTTTCTTCTTGGTTTTCTGTTGGTCTTTCAGATCTTTCTTCTTGGCTTTCTACTGGTCTTTCAGATTTTTCAGCTTGTGTCGCTAGTTTTTCAGCCTCTGCTGCTGCTTGCTCTGCCGCTAGTTTTTCAGCTTCTGCTGCTGCTTGCTCTGCCGCTAGTTTTTCAGCTTCTGCTGCTGCTTGCTCTATCGCTAGTTTTTCAGCTTCTGCTGCTGCTTGCTCTATCGCTAGCTTTTCAGCTTCTGCTGCTGCTTGCTCTGCCGCTAGTTTTTCAGCCTCTGCTGCTGCTTGCTCTATCGCTAGTTTTTCAGCTTCTGCTGCTGCTTGCTCTATCGCTAGCTTTTCAGCCTCTGCTGCTGCTTGCTCTGCTTCTAGTTTTGCGACTTCTACTGCTGCTTGCTCTGCCTCCAAGTTTTCAGCCTCTGCTACTTGCTCTTCCTCAAAGTTTTCAGCTTCTATACTAATTATATCTTCAATTAAGATATCTTTTAGCTCATAAATACTATCAATAATATTTATTCCAGACGATACCATATAGCCTGACGGTAATGCAATTTCGTTTCCTTTTATAATAGCTGGCACTTCTGCCCACATCAATGGATTTGTATCTTTCACTTCTTGAACCATCTGTTCTGCTTCTTCCAATGTTGATGCATTTGATGCAATATATATTATATAATCCGTTTCAAGTGTAACCAAATCTTCAAGACTTACAACGCCTCCTGAAACAAATGACATATCTACAATATCATATATGTTTTCAAATCCTAACATTCCTACCATAGTACCAACCGTCGATTTTGAACCTTGTATATAATAATCTGTGTGACTTGCCAACATAATAGCTATATAAGTTTCACCTTCAAAATAATACTTAACCTCATCTAATGCATTTTCCAAATCTGTAAATTGACTATTTATTTTTTCAGCAGCAGCTTTACTCTCAGGTGTAGTTGCAAATGCCTCAGTTAAGACCACCGTTTGATTTTTAGCATATTCATACGTATTCATATTACCGCTTCGATCATTCATACCTATTGCATACACTGGTAATCCTGCAGATTTCAGAGTTTCTCCATGCATATACATAGCCGTTTCTGGAAATATAACTAAATCTGGTTCTAATGCAATTATCCCTTCCAAATCAAATGTACTATTCATAACTCCTGGAACAATTTGTGCTCCTATATCATCTGGATATTCCAATGTTGATGTTGTGGGAACTGTTAACATCTCAATTCCCATTTCATACAACGTCATAACTGGATATGTACTTAGTACAGCAATTCGTTCTGGTATATAATCAAGAACTATGTCTTCATATCCTGATTCTATAAGTTCATCTGTGTGCCTAAGTATAAATTTTACTTCTTCGTCTTCTGTAGTTGATACTTGATTATCATTTAAAGCGTCTACTGTAGTTGTGTTATTAGATGAACACCCAGTAGTTATCACTACCGCTACTAAAGACATGCATAGTAGTTTTTTTGCTAATTTGGTCATTATTACCTCCATTTTATTACTCATTTTACAAAAAATTTTTAGTTAATCAGCACTAACATATAATAACATTTACCATTTTTAATGTCAATTACATAATATCTACATATACTGACCTAAACTAATTATAAACTTTTTTTCTTTTGTTAGTTATATACAACTAATAATATAATAGTTTATTAATCATTATACATATTATATATAAAATTATTATAAATAATTAAATACTCAACAAATAAAGTTAGTTTTTTATAACTAACTTTATTTGTTCCCCCAAAAGTTCAGGGATAAAAAAAAGTTATACACTAATTTCAATCAGCATATAACTTTAATCACTATTTATTTCACTTGTTGTTGCTGTTTAATAGTGTTTAGCAACATTTTCTTTGGCATCATCGGTGAAATTGCAAGTGTTGCACGCAACATCGTTGGCACGCCTGATATTACATCAATTTTGCCTTTCATCATTCCCTCATATCCGTCTTTTGCAACAACTTTAGGTGATACTGTCTTTTTAAACAACTCAGTTTTGTCCATACCTGAAGTTGCTCCAAATTTTGTTTCTGTTGCCCCTGGCATAAGTGACGTAACTGTAACGCCTGTCCCCTCAAGTTCACTTGCTATTGCATTTGAAAAAAACGTTACATATGCTTTTGTTGCATAATACACTGCTTGCATAGGCCCTGGCATAAAGCTTGCTGTTGAAGATGTATTTAAAATTCTACCGTGATTTCTAGCCACAAATTCTGGCAAAAATAATCTAGTAAGTTCAGTTAACGTTACAATGTTTACTTGAATCATCGCTAAATCTTTCTCCCATTCTCTTTCATGAAAATACCCTTGTCCCCCAAATCCAGCATTGTTTATAAGATATTCCACTTCAATTTTTTGTGATTTTATTTCATCATATAATTCTTTTGCAGATGTCGGTTGTGATAAATCTTTTGCTATACAAACAACTTTAATTTTATATTTATTTTCAAACTCTTTTTTAACTTTTTCAAGGTCACTAAGTTTTCTTGAAACTATTACTAAGTCATTCCCTTTTTTTGCATGTATTCTTGCAAGTTCAAGACCAATCCCACTAGATGCCCCTGTTATTAATGCTACGTTTTTCATAATTTTCTCCTCGCTAGTTATAAGTTATTTTATAATAATATTATAACCTCAAAGTATACATTAATACCACGACTTAACCTGTCATTAACATCACAATTTACGCCAAAAAAAAGCTGCTATATAAAATATAACAGTCAATACTTTAATATCTAGTTTAAATATATTCCTTCCAAAAATATATTTAATCCATTTATAGTTCTAACTTCGCTTGCATGAATATTGTTAAGTGGCATTGCAAACACCTTATCGTTTTGCACAGCTGTTAAATTTTGCAATATTGGATTATTTGCAATTTGTTCAACTGCCGTAATCGCCATAGCATCATCTAAACTATCTCTATACACAACAAAAATTGAATCTGGATTATAACTGACTAATTGCTCATACGTTAATACTCCACCTTGTGGATGCATCAATTGTGCATCAAGTCTCAAAATCATATCTCCTGCAAGTGTTTCTGACCCATATGCAATAATCCCATCATTTGTTATTTCTATTACTATTGTAGATTGTGGAGGCATCGTTTGTGCATAATAAGCACCTCTTTCAATCACATAGTAGATTTCTTCTAATAACAAAAAAGCCTCTCGTTTTGCATCAAAAATTACTCCTAAATTTGAAATATCGATAATTTCATTTTCTATCGTTCGATTAGATGTTAGACAAGTGTTTTGTAACATATACGTGTTTACACCGTTTTCATGCCAATAGTCCACATCTCCCAAATAGCTATCATCAAACAATACATACCATGATAATATAAAATCAGGATTTGTTTCTATAACAGTTTGTGCATCTGGCTCATAAGTATCACTTGAGTAAGGTATTTTTGTAAACGCCTGTGCGTATTCATCTTTAACTTCATGGTCAAGCCCCGATGCATAAACTATAGTGTCTTCAAGCCCTAGTGCTAACAGTGTTTCAATCGAATTTTGATATACCGCAACAACATTTTTTGGTGCCTCTGTAAAAGTTATTTCTACTGGTTCCATATCATAGTTATACGTAGTTATCGTGACAGGATAGTAAGTGTCTAAAGTTGACATTTGTACATTTGTTGTTTCAGATTTTATAGTCGATGTTTGTGTGGTATACGTTGGTACTTCTTGACTTGAACAAGCTGTAAGTGCCGTAGATGCTAACAATATTAGTGTAAAAATTTTTCTCATATAGTTCCCCCCATTTAATAACAGTATATCTTTAGTTTATCATAAAATAATTAGCCTAACAACAATAAACTAACAGCCATTACTGCCATTCCTGCAACAAGCCCATATATAGATAAGTGATGCTCCCCGTATTCCCTAGCTGTTGGCAACAATTGATCTAAACTAATAAATATCATTATTCCACTAATGAGCCCAAACACTATTCCAAACACCAAATCATTAAAAAAGTTATATAACAACACATATCCAACAAACGCCCCCACTGGCTCCGCTAAACCAGAAATTAACGAATATTTAAACGCTAACTTTCGATCGTTAGTTGCATAATATATAGGTATTGCAACTGCAATTCCTTCTGGAATGTTGTGTATCGCTATTGCAATTGCTATGGCTATCCCAACATTCGGGTCATCAAGAGCAGCCATAAAAGTTGCAAGCCCTTCTGGGAAATTGTGAATTCCTATTGCCATTGCCATAAGAATTCCCATTCTCATCAGCTTTTGTTGGTCAAATACTTGATTTTGTTCTGATACTTTAGATACATTTTGGACTTCATGCGGATTTGCTATATCTGGTACAAATTTGTCTATCAATGCAATGATAGCTATACCCGCAAAAAAACTTGCTACAGTAGCATACTTACCTTGAGTTTCACCTAAATAAGCAATAAGTGCTTCTTGAGACTTAAAAAATATTTCTACAAAAGATACGTAAATCATTATGCCCGCTGAAAAGCCCAGCGAAAATGATAAAAACTTAGGTGATACTTTATTAGACCACAATGCAATAATTCCACCTATACCTGTTGCCAGCCCTGCAAATAATGTTAGAGAAAATGCAAATAAAACTTGTTCATTTAACATATATATCCCCTCCTAATTAAGTTATTTATAACTAACTCAAGTATATGATACTACACACTTGGGCTATACATAAAAAATCCTAATTCAGTTGCTATAAGCAAATTTCTACCATTTGACACTAATAAGTCATCAACTCTTAATGGCTCATGAGGCGATACCTCTAACCCAGGTGACGTTGTTGTTATAACTTGAGTCATTTTCTATTGTATGTATTGACTCATCTGCATAAATACTCCAAAAATAAAGGACAAGACCATAAGCCTTGCCCTTTATTTTTAGTTATTAATAAAAGATAATGCTAATAAATTATCTTTATCTTTAAAATACCCGTTATTTGTAGCTTCTAATTTGTTAAATATCTCATCAACTTTGCTATCATCTAGTATACTTATAGTTCCTGTAAAATGCGTATTTTTTCCATCAAAAAATTCACATACTCCACCATCTTTAATGTATGAAACTTTTTCTGTATCTGCTTTGGTAAGTGTATAATATACACCATCTTCAACAATTACGCTAAATATAACATTTCTGTTATTATAAGTCATAAGTACATGACGGCTATGTTCATATCTTTTACGCCCGTCTAGTGTAACCTCAGCAAAACTTGTTTGTAAATTTGTCTCTACATTATACATTTCTGCTGGGCTTAAGTACGCAGATACATTATCAAATTTTAGTGCAAAAAATTTGCCCCCATGTGCCATCATTTTTTTAACCATCATATTACCTTGTGCCATTTCTTCTAAAAACGACTTGTCTATATCTTGGCATTCAAAAACGCCTGATATTCTTTGCATAAACTTTAGACCTTTACCTTGCCCTGGCAGTATGCCTGAAAATTTCGTGCCTGCTACAAATTGATTTACAAAAATAGATGCTGGCGATAACATTAATATATGCTTATCATTATAATACATATAGTCACCAAATTCTAACTTTGGACATGCTGTATCACTATTTACTGATATATAAATTGTTGATACTTCATTACAAAGTTTTTCGATGCTCTCTTTAGCATCATTATGAGGCAAATAATTTTTTAATACGTCAAAATAATTCATATAACCTACTCCTAACTTTAGTTTACTTATACTAACTCAATAAAGTTTAACACTATCTATCGTTACTTGTCAATTATATGCTTAAATAAATACTAAAAAAGTAAGTATATCAAAATAATTTGTTGACTCTATAGCCACTGTATGCGAGTTTATTTGTTGTGCTCCAGGATAAAAACTATACTTATATGCATCTTTATGATTTAAAAACGTAACTTCCATCTTGTAATTTGATGGTGCATTAAAACTGTATGTTCCAATTTTTTGTATACCTTTTTTTACCGCTTGTTTAATTACATTATGTGTCGTGTGGGGGTGGCTACTAATCATAGCACCTGAAAAACCTTCTTTTACAGCAACTGTTTCGATATTGTTATCAAAACGATTAACATCTCTTATAATTCCGCCATCACCTGTAACAGCTACTATTGGAATTTCTAAAATTGATGTCAATTGTGCATATATGCTAAACTCACTACTGATTTCATCATTTATAGAGATAGCAACAATTTTTCTATCTAAAGTATGTGCCAAAGGCGATGTATGCGTTCCTGCTTTGCTGTGATATCCTAAAAATATTACCCCATCATACGTATTATCTATACCTTCAACCATGTTGTATGGGTGATTTGACCAACCCGAGATTAGTCTTACACCCTGTGGTAAATTTTCATGTTGTATGTTTTTTCCATATCCATGCGCATCTTTAACAACAATTTCTGTTGCACCTGCTTCAAATGCCGCTTCACACGCTACTCTTACTTCAGCTGTCATTTTATCTCTTGCTTCTTTTGGGGCTGCAAAATCTGATTCTTGCCAAGTTGATATTCCCGTAATGCCCTCAATATCTGCACTAATGTATATTTTCATGTTTGAGTCCTCCTTGTTAATAACATCAACTTATTATATCACAAACTAATGAATATACATACATTTTTTTAGACCCCACTACCGTATTTTACTATAATCAAACAAGACACTACTAAAGCGATTGTCATGCCAATTCTAATAAATATAAATATTCTATTTTTAGTTCTTTTCCACGTGTACATATATAATAATGCTAATATAGGAAAAATTACGTATGTGTTAAGCCACTTTAAAACATCTGCATGTTCCCACCATCGTCCCAATTCCTCAGTAAGTACATTCATACCAAAAAAACCTGTTACAAACGTTGGCAGAACTAGCCCTGCACCCATAATCGTAACTGCTTCCATTCGTCTATTTGATTGTTGTCTAGTTATTAGTTCAGCATATTCATGAACTTCTTTCATTTCAAAATCTAGCTGTGCTATCTCATCTCGAATATGAAATAATTTGCTATTTCTTTGGTATATCCACGTCCCTTTCTCATCTTCAGTAATTTCATCAAAAAACATTTGATTTATAAACTGTATATATATTTCATATATGCTTTGTATCGCCACAACTAGTTCTTCTTTTGATAATAAAGATATTGTAGCTATTTGGTTTGAAAAATTTAATAGACTTGCTTTTTGTATAACTAATAAACTCATCATTTGGTCATATACTCTACTACTTGTATTAGTTTTTGATATAGAAAACAATACAAACGGAGATAAAAAATAACATTGCTCGTCTTCTATTAAAGTGTACTCTTTTTTGAAGTTATACTTTTTGCTCATTTGAACCTGCGAAAAAGCTTGATCATCTTTATACAGACATATACAAAACATTTTACTACCAATTAAAGGTTCTACTAATATTCGCCTATGTTTTGCAGAATCTTGTGAAAAACTATCACCCAATATACTCATAATAAATGGCGAAATTTTTCCTGCTATCTTCTTATATTCTGTCTGTAATATATCTTCTTCTATAATGCTGCTATTTAATTCAAATCTAATTTTTGTTGGATAAATTCTACTTTCTCTATCGTTTAATGGTAATTCTAATGGATAAACACAATCTGTAAACATGTTTATGTTGTGTACGTCTTCTTGCTCTAAATATGTTGTATTTTGCAAATAAAAACTTAATATACCTATACCGCTTTTTACTATTTTTAGTCCAATTCTTTTTATATTTAATGTATAACTTTTCCCTTTAATATCAATAACACAATTTGAATCGCTGCCCACGTCGATTAAGTTGTAATTGTTTGATATGTTTTCGTATTCACTATCTGAATACAAAGCATTTCTCACCGGACGATAAAAATATACAAATTCGTTATACTGTTCATCAGTTTCTATTTTAAATTCTTCACTCTCCCAACCCTTAATGTTTTGGAAGATTTTATGTTTTATTTGATACTGTGGTCTAAAATAATACCCTTGCTTCTGGGTACTAATTGACCAAGCAAATGGAAATAAAAATATATGTTCACTAACTATACGTTGTTGCATAATACCCCTCTTAGCCTTTTTTATATTATTCCCATTTATTGGTATATTATACACACAACAACTTAGAAATTTTATTTTGTTCTGCAATATAAATTTCTATATCTATTTTTATTTTAATGCCGTTAGTTGCTAATGTATTTTTAAATGTCACATAGGCCAAATCTGGAAAATTGTTATCTTGACTTAAATGACCTAACACAACCCACTTTAAATTTTTGTTATAAATATCCGCTATAAATTGTGCTGAAGTTTCGTTGCTGATATGCCCATATTCGCCCAAAATACGTTTTTTTAAGTTTGGTGGATAATCCCCCACCTGTAATATAGACTCGTCGTGATTAGACTCTACCAGCATTCCATTACAATTTTTCATATGGCAAAACACATCGTCATCTATACTCCCAATATCCGTTAAAACTGCAATTTTTTTGTTGTCTGTTTCAAACGTATACCCAACAGGGTCAACGCTATCATGCTTTATAGAAAACGGCGTAATTTCCGTTTTGTTTAATTTAATGCATTTGTTTGGCTTAATGATTTTTTTATTTTGCTGGGCAACTTTTCCAATCATATTATTTGTATCAATTACTTGCCACGTTTTTTCAGTTGCATAAATAGGCGTATCAAATTTGCGTGAAAATATCCCAACCCCTTTTATATGGTCATTATGTTCATGCGTGATAAATATCGCATCAATGTCAGTTCCCTCAATATTTATTTCGTCAAGCCCTCTTATCGCTTGTTTTCCGCTTATGCCAACATCAACTAAAATATTTAACCCCTGCGAACCTATATAGGTACAGTTTCCTTTGCTTCCACTTGCAATAGCACAAAGTTTCATTTTTCTATATCCTCCCCGAATTTTAAGCAAAATTAAAAACCTCAAGACTATTTCTAATCTCAAGGTTTTATTTTAGTGGCGGAAGAGGGAGTCGAACCCCCGACACCATGGGTATGAACCATGTGCTCTAGCCAACTGAGCTATTCAGCCATATTATGTTACAATGGTCGCTATAGGGCTCGAACCTATGACCCCCTGCTTGTAAGGCAGGTGCTCTCCCAGCTGAGCTAAGCGACCAAATTTAAAACTTGTCCAAATTATGAACAAACGACCCAGAAGGGACTCGAACCCTCGACCTCCGCCGTGACAGGGCGGCGTGCTAACCAACTGTACCACTGGGCCTTATAACAGGGGCAGTAGGACTTGAACCCACGACATCCGGTTTTGGAGACCGACGTTCTACCAACTGAACTATACCCCTATGAAACTCCCCGAGTAGGGTTCGAACCTACGACCCTTCGGTTAACAGCCGAATGCTCTGCCGCTGAGCTATCGAGGAATATCTTTAAGACTTTATTAGTATAACAAATAACATGACATATGTCAACACCTTTTTTATTTTTCTTTAAAAACTATGTCATCAGGCTTGACCATGCCCAGTTGGTCACGTGCTATACTCTCGATATATTCTAATGTTCCAATAGTTTTTTCTGTTTCTTTAAGTTCCAATAAATCTTGTTGATTTTCGTAAATTTCATCTTGAGTATCTTGGATTTTTTTTTCTAAATTATTTATACTAACATTAATTTGAAAACCTTTAACAGTCGTAGATGCTAATACAATTATTGATATTGCAACTATAGTTTTAGGTATTTGTGGTTTATTGTTTTTTTTCATCTGCATTCTCCTAATTATTTAAACGTATTTTTGCGTACATAAACTTCTGTTTTGACGTCAGCATTTTTAATTTGAAGGTCACGTCGCACGTCTTTCATCTTCTCATAACTTTTACGATTATATTTGATTAGTAATTTTTTTAGTGCTTTTAGCGGTATTCCTACCAATATAACTATCCAACTAACAGGTATCATTATTATATGTATCAAATATTTAATTACTTTTCTTAACCATTGTATGACTTGTGTAGCAATTTTCATAAATACTATACTAAAACTTAGGAAATATAATCCTGCCCCTAACACGATACCTGCAAAAGCAAATACTCTTATATTGGCGTAATTGTGCATATAAAGCAAACTAAAGCTAAATAAACTACATACGATCCAATATAAGAAATCTTCTATTTGCACAAAAATATCGGGATGTTTTATTAATTTTCTTGAAATTCTTATTAGGTCATAAAACATTCCCATCAAAATCCCTATTTTGATACATTCTAAAAAAAGTAACGCTTGTGTATTTACAAGTTGATTATCCATCGTATCTCCCCTCCTACTTAAATATTTGTGAGAAGAAAGTGCCTTTTTTCTTAGGTGTATCTGCTTCTTCGTAGATTATGCCTGATATTTCGCCTTCAACTATCAGTTCACCACTATCTAAGTTCATTTTGATAATATGCAAATCTTGACCTTCGATATCCATATATCCATCACTTATCGTTTCAAGTTCTATGACTTCTTCATCAAACGAAAACACATCTTTTACCGCAGTAATAACAAGTCGTTTTCTATCGACCATATTAATTGTGTGTTTTTTAGTCATTTTGTCATCCATCTACATCTCACTCCTTACAAATTCGTATTTGATATACTAATTATATTGAGTGCTTGACTATTTTATTCCACAATACGATACAATAGTGATACTTCTTCTTTTTTTACATGCTCTTTTATGTCTGTAACTTCGTATTTCGCCATATTATCACCAAATTTTATTTGTATAATATCGCCCACTTTTACTTGTGCTCCTGCTTTTACAACTTTATCATTTATCGAAACACGACCTTGGTCACATGCTTCTCCTGCAATTGTTCGTCTTTTTATAATTCGGCTAATCTTTAAGTATTTATCAATTCGCATAACTATCTCCTTACATAAACTAAAAAATCTACACAGAGTGTAGATTTCTAATTAAGAATTTACTGTATCTTTTAAAACTTTACCAGCTTTAAATTTAGGCACTTTTCCACCTTTGATAGTAATTGGTTCGTTCGTTTTAGGATTTCTTCCTTGTCTTTCTGCTCTTACAGCCACTTCAAAAGTTCCAAACCCTACAAGTTGAATTTTACCATCGTTTTTTAATTCTTCCATTACAACTTCTTCAAAAGCCTTTAATGCCTTTTCAGTATCTTTCTTGCTTAGTTCTGCTTTGTCTGCCATTGCTGTTACTAGTTCAGATTTATTCATTTTAATTTTCCCTCCTAAATGTTTGTGTCAACGACACTCCTAGATTATTTATAAATGTTTATTAGTGTTTTGTCAAGCTAAAACAGCAAATTTCTTACTATTTTTTTATAGAGCCAGCATTTTTGGCTGGCTCTAGGGCCTATTGTTCCATTTGTTTGCCTAAAAAGCCCGATGCTGACTTAACTAATTTTTCTTCAACTTCACCCATTTCAACATTTTCTCTAGTGCCTAAAAAGATAACAGAACCTATTGCATCACCCTCACAAATGATAGGTGCAATAATTTCAGAAAAATAATTTTCAGAATTTCCTTCTGAAAGTATAGGAACAAATTTTGTGTCATCTTTTTTGGCTTTTAAAATGCTACGGTTCTCTATAACTTTTTCTAAATTTCTGCTAATGTTTTTGTCCAAAAACTCTCTTTTAGACCCCCCAGAAATTGCGATTATCTGATCTTTATCAGAAATGCAAGTAATATGACCCGTAGCTTCAGCTAATGATTCTGCGTATTCTTTTGCAAATGCACTAAGTTCCCCAACTGGAGAATATTTTTTTAATATAACTTGCCCATGTTTATCGGTAAAAATCTCAAGAGGGTCACCCTCTCTAATTCTTAATGTTCTTCTTATTTCTTTAGGAATAACAACTCGCCCTAAATCATCTATTCTTCTCACGATGCCTGTTGCTTTCATGAAAACAACCTCCTTTATGTCCAAATATACTGTCTATTTCAGATAAACTTTTGTTATATCTTACCTCTATTATGGTTATTTTGCATGTAAAATATTCATATTTTATTTTTTTATCTTGTTACCTGTCAATCTAATTATTAATAACTCAATACATTTTATGGGTTCTATCTTACCAGTTTTAATGTTTTTGTCAGCTTCCAAACAAATTTTTAATATAGATGATAGTTGGTTAAACGTAAACTTTGAAGATAAGTTTGTCGTTTCTCGCACAACAAATGCAGGTAGCTTCGTTTCCGCCGATATTTGAGCAGGCGTTTTTTTTGCTACAATCATATATTTAACTTGAAGTATAATCCTATATTGTCTACATATAAGCACTAATATTCCTATTGGTGATTCTTTAAGTTCAATTAGTTTATTATATATAGTTAACGCCGTTTTTACGTCGCCATTTACCATACATTTAATTAAGTCAAAAACTCTTTGCTCCAAGCCAAAACTACATACATTATCAATATCTTCCGTTGTAATTGGTTTATCTAAACAATATGAATTTAGTTTTTCAAATTCAGTTAACATATGTGTAATATTATTAGGCATATTCATATAAAAATATTGAAACTCCGCTTTAGATATTGCATTTTGTCCATATGTGTCACAAATAATTTTGTATACGCCGTCTTGGTCTGGAAATTCACACACTTCTATATTACCGATTTTTTGTAGTTTTTTGTATAATTTATTACGTTTATCAACTGTTGACTCTGAAAAAATTATCGTTAAATATGGGGGCACTTCGTCAAGCCATTTCGTAATTTTATCTGTATCATCTTTTCGCCCAGTGCTAAACAATCCGCTATCTTTTATAACAATACACTTTGTTTCACAAAAAAATGGTAGCGTCTCGCCACAATCAATGATAGCATTTACATCACACCTTTTTCCATCATATACGTTCAAATTCATGCTATCTCCACTTTTAAGTTGTTCCAATTTTTTATTTCTAATCCAATGTTCTTCTCCATATAAAAGATGACAATTCACTTGCTAAACCTCCATTTATTTTATATATGAAGTAATAAAAATATCATCGCCAGTTAATTGTATTTTTATCGCTCCGTTTAAATCTGTTCTAAATGTTTCGATATTGTGCGTATCAAGTGTTTCCAAAACAATTTCATGTGGGTGTCCATAAATATTTTTAAACCCACAACTTATAACTGCATATTCAGGCTTAGTTTGGTTTAAAAAATTTGTACTCGTTGATGTTTTTGACCCGTGATGTGCCACTTTTAACACATCAATATCATCAAAATTTATTGTATTTTCGGTATTTACGCCTATATCTCCTGTAAATAACATTGAAAAATCTTTATAATTTAGCTCTACAACTAATGAATTTTCGTTTTTGTCACTACTTGTCCCAGCGGGTGCTAAAACGGACAAAACAACATCGTCTATGGCTATAATTTCGCCAGTTGTTGCCTCTATTATAGGTATGTTGTTTTGATTGCACAAAGATATTAACTGTGCTCCTATAGCATCATTTTCTATATTAATAGGAGGCACAACTATCATTCCGATAGATTGTCCCCGATTTAACAGCTCTAATATGCCACCAACGTGGTCAGTATCTGTATGCGACACTACAACTAGGTCAATTGTGTTTTTGCCCAAATATCTTATGTGGTTTTGAATTTTTGATGCACCACTTGATAGACCGCCATCAACAACAATTATACTGTTGTTATGCGTTCTAATTACTGTTGAATCACCTTGTCCAACATACAATTGTGTAATTTCAAATTGTGGTCTAAACGTTGAATAAAATACGATGCACAGCCCTATATTTATCATACCACAAACTTTTTGATATTGTACATTTATAATAGAAATAATAACTAGTCCGACTATTGTATAATAGAGTACTATTTGCAAAAACGACATTCTACCTATATAAATTGCACCCACGTTTGAAATTAACATAACTAACTCGTTGCATAAGTTAATAATGGCGGTTATAGGATACGCTAACACAATGGCGATATTTATGTTGAAAATTGCTATCGCTAACACTGCCCCTATAAGTACTATCAACGTCGAAAATACAGGTAGCAACAGTACATTTGCCAAAATTCCTACTACTGATATAGAAAAAAAGTAATAACTAACAATAGGAACGTTGCATGCACTAATAATTGCGGACAAAATCAACCCCTCATTCGGAACGTCGGTATCCAAATAATCTTTTGCTAGGTCATAGCAAGCTATTATTATAACTGCAAAAAATGACAACTGAAAACTTATCCCAAACAGTGCGAACGGATTTTGTATTAACATAATTAAGCTTGCAATTGCTATGCTAGTTAACATGTCACTTTCTTCATCTACACAAAATGCTATGCTCATTATCGTGAACAACAATGCCGCCCTCACTATTGATACACTAAACCCTATAATCAACACGTATAACCACATAATTATGGTAGCACCTGCAAAACGCTCATAGTGCGAAAATCCAATTTGAATTAGTATATTTTTAACTATCAAAAATATTATGCCTAAATGAAACCCCGAGATTACTAATATATGTGTAATACTTAGTTGTGAATAACTTGCATAAACATCAGCGTCTAAAGTTGATTTATCCCCCAACATTAATACGGATACAATTCCTTGATCTTTCGCCTTAAATACATTGTATATCAGGTTACTTATTTTGTTATTTAACGTTTCAAACCAATTGTCAACTTGGGTAAATGAAACTATGTTTGTTGCTTTTAATGTGCTTGAAATACCTTCGCTCTTTAAATATAGTGCATAATCCATATCAGCAGGATTATATTTTATCGTATCCGTAACAGGCTCAACCTCAACTATTATTTTATCGTACGGTGTAAATTCATATTCGCTATTTGTAACTTGTATTATATATTTATATGGTAAGTCATATACAGTTAAATTTGTATTATATGTGTTGTGTACCACTTCAAGTATCGTTACTTCTAGTGTAGTGTTAGTTTCATGATGCAAAATTGGGTGATAGTTTATAGCTAAAATTCCAAGTATTATAAAACATGAATATAAAAAAAATCTTATATGATTAGTTATACTGTAAGCAGTTAACATCGTTATTAAAGTTAAAAAAATAGGAATATACGGTTTATCCCATATATTCCCCCCTAAAATACCTACAATAAAACTAATTGCAACTTGCACTAACACTCTTTCAGTCCACAACAATAGTTTCATTCCTTTCAAATGTTACCCCAAAATCCATTAACCCTGCTGAGCCTTCTGGTCTTTGTCCATCAATTAAAAAACTTACCTTTTCTATCTTATATATCTCTGTTAAAGAATTAACTATCGAATATACAAATAATTCTTCTCCTATATCAGTCAAAACCTCTTTTGCTTGCCTATCATAAGATAAATCTACTTGGCAAACATTATCTTTTGTTTCTATATAGTTTATTGTAGTTCCTGATGGCAACGTAGGTATGAGCCCCTCTGTTTCTGGACCCTTAACTAACTCCTCCATAATATATCCCTCTATCGGGACATCTTTATTTATCTTAATCTCTCTTTTTTCAGCAACTAACAAATCCAATTCTTCATCTCTAAAATATAAAACTACGGTTTGATAGTTTGTTGCTGGATTTGGATTAAACGCTCCTATACCTACATTAGAACGATCCATCACCCCCATAACTACACCAATATTGTTTGTTAGGGAGTTCTCTCCTACAAAAAATTCTATGCCCTCAACAAAATCTAATTCTGTTAATGTGTATATTAGAGACGCTCTTAACACTATTTGATCTTGTGTACTCATAAAAGTATATTCTTCGTCTAAAATAATCGAAACTATATCATTTGATAAGTCTACATTTAATGATATAGGAACAATCATGCCATTTCCTAATCTATATAATGTATCTATAACTGTTAGTATATAATCTTTTTTATCAATATTTTCTTCTAAATTTATTATTACTTGTTGTGGTATTATATCATTTTCCACTGTTGAAAAATAATACATATTAAATTGTTCTGCATTTTCTGGAACAGTTCCTACTCCTGAGTTGCAAGATGTGAGCAAGCATACTACTAATATTAAGCTGAGTTTAAGTAAATATTTAGACATACTTCCCCTCCTCTACAAGTGTTTTATTGGAATTTGGACGATAAATGTTGACCCAATTCCTTCTTCACTACTAACTTTAATAGTACCATTATGCATAATAATTGTTCTATACGTTATCGAAAGACCTAGTCCTGTGCCACCTGTTTCACGATTTCTAGTTTTATCAACTCGGTAAAATCTTTCAAATATACGAGATTGTTCTTCTTTTGCAATTCCAATGCCAGTATCAATAACAGTCACAAAAACATCTTGTGAATCACTTTGTATAGTAACTTTCACTTGGCCACCTTCACTAGTATATTTTATACCATTTTCTATAAGGTTTGATATAGCCAGTGTCAATTTCACTTCATCAGCATCCATATTAATATCTTGATGGCTCTCGTAAATTAGCGTAATATCTTTTGTTTTTGCAATCGGATCTAATCTTTTTAAAATTGACTCAATAAGTTCATTTAGGCAAGTGTTTGTAATGTTTAGATGTACTTTATTGCTATCTAGCTTTACTAAAGACAATAAATCAGTAATTATGTTATTTAGCCTGTCAACTTCTGAGTTTATATCGCAAAAAAATTCTTCATACATTTCAATTGGTACGTTGTCTTGAAACATAAGTGATTCGGTTAATACTTTTATTGATGCTAGCGGCGTTTTTAATTCATGTGAAACGTTTGAAACAAACTCTTGCCTAGACTCATCAACGCCGTGTAATTGTTCAGTCATGTGATTGATGGCGTTTGCAAGTTCCGTCATTTCACCACTGCCACGAAGTTCAATTTTTTTGTCTATTTGTCCTTTCGCAACTTTTTGGACAGATTTCATCAAAGCTTTTAGTGGTCTAGTTATATATGATGATGTAAAAAAACTTAGTAGTCCCATAAGTAAACTTGTTGCTAATGCCAATAAATAAATTTGTGTTGCTAGTGCCTCCAAAGATACGTATATATCATCTATATTTGCCGATAATACGACTGCCCCCAACACTAAGTCAGGGTCATCTTTATCTCGTATTGATACAACTGTACTCATAATATTTTGACCGTCTATCGTCACTTTTTCGGCACTATTTTTTTTATTTAATGCATCAAATACTTGAGTTGTAATTAAAGTTTTGTTTACATCAACTCGGCTTGAATCAACTACAATATAACCAAGCGAGTCAACAACTACCACTCTTGCATTTATGCCCAAATCGTCAGCAATATCAGATATTTGGTTGTTAAACCCATTGTAATTTGTGCCATCTTTTAAATATGTGCTGTTTTCTGTAATTTGGCTTGAAACTAAATTAGCTTGCCTCATCCAATCGGTTTGTCTATCGTTTATAAAGTATAATTCTATTCGGTTGTATGCCATTACTGAAAATAAAATTAGTGGTATTGCACTACAAAGCACAAAAACCATAAACAATCGCCATCTCAAACTGTGAAACCATTTAGTTTTAATCTTTAAAATAATAACCTACCCCCCACTTTGTATGAATGTATTGGGGTTGACCTGGATTTGGTTCAATTTTTTCTCTTAACCTCCTAACATGTACATCTACGGTTCTTACATCTCCAGGGTAATCTGCTCCCCATATTGTGCTTAATAACTGTTCTCTATTATATACTTTTCCTGGGTGTGTTGCAAATAGTTCAAGCATATCAAATTCTTTAGTTGTAAGATTTACTTCTTGGTTTTGCAAAAATACACGTTTTCCCGTAAGTTCAAGTTTAAGTTCGCCAACTTCGATAGTTTTTTTCGTTTTGTCTTTTGAGCCAGTGCTTGATCTGCGTAATATCGCTTTTATGCGTGCTTTAAGCTCTAATATGTTAAACGGTTTTGTGATGTAGTCATCTGCACCATATTCAAGCCCCATAATTTTATCCATATCTTCGCCTTTTGCCGTAAGCATAACTATTGGAATTGATGAAAATTCCCTAACAAGTTGACACACTTCTAGCCCGTTGTATTTAGGTATCATAAGGTCTAGCACCATAACGTCATAAGCTTCACTTTTTACACGATTTAGAGCTTCTTCACCGTCATAAGCTGCGTCAACTTCCCACCCTTCTTGAGCTAAACTAAAAGCTATTCCTTTCACGATTAGTTTTTCATCATCAACTACTAATACTCTTAATTTCATAAAATCCTCCTATTGTATTGTTATATAATTTTGTAATGATTCAAAAGTTTTGTCGCCTATCCCCGAAACGTCTTTAAGTTGTTCGGTAGATGAAAAAAAACCTATGTTGTTTCTATGGTCTATTATTGCTTGTGCCTTGGCATCGCCAATTCCGCTAAGTGTACAAAGTTCTGCTGTAGTTGCTGTGTTTATGTTAATTTTTGATGATGATGTTAAATTATCAATATAAATTGCAGACTCACCTGTTTTTGGCACAATAATTTGGGCATATGGTGACACTTGCCCAGCCAAATTTATTGCTAACAAATCTGCATCAGGCGTAACCCCACCTGCTATATCAATAACATCTTGTATTAAACTACCTTGGGTAACGCTATATACACCAGGCTCGTTGATTTCACCGCATATATATACAGACACTTCTTCTATTATAGCAAATGTTTCTATTTCAGGCTCAGGTTGTTCTACCATAATTCCCGTACCTTCATAACTAACACTAGAATTGGTTTCTTTATATATAGAAAACACCGTGGCAACGACAGCAAGTGTAATAAACATAATTACCATTTTATATTTCTCTAATAATTTTACCATATCAATCACCTCTTGTACAAAGTTTTAACAGTTTTTGCCTAAAATAGTCACTTATAAACTTTTTTTTTAATTTTTTTTGGAATTAATTGGAAAATCTTTGAAATAAGGTAGGCAACTAGCTTTTTTTGTGTTATTATAGACGCAATACTTGAAAGGAGCGTTTTAATTAACATGAAAAAACAGAATTACAAACAGGTGTTAAGTATAATTTTAATTATATTATATGTCATGCCCGTACCAATTTATTCAAATTCTAACTTGCCAACTATAAACGCCGAAGCTGCAATTTTGCTTGATGCAAAAACTGGAACTATTTTATACGAAAAAAATGCTTATAACACATATTATCCTGCTAGTATAACAAAAATTATGACCGCTTTACTAACTATAGAAAATATGTCACCCCTTGACCTTATTACATTTTCCTATGAAGCAATATTTAGCATTGAGGCTGGCAGTAGTAACATTGCGATAAACGTCGGCGAACAACTTACTGTTGATCAGGCACTACATGCGATATTACTTAGTTCGGCAAATGAGGTTACCAACGGGCTTGCCGAGGCTGTTGGTGGGTCAATAGAAAATTTTGCGGCACTTATGACATCAAAAGCACATTCGCTTGGGGCAACTTCAACTAATTTTGTCAATCCCCATGGTCTACATGATGCAAATCACTATACCACCGCATATGACATGGCACTAATTGTACAAGCTATTTATGATAATCCATATTTTTTGGAGATAATGGACACACCTACGTATCAAATTAACTCCACAAATAAAACTAATGAAACTAGATATTTGTCACAACAACATAGTTTGATGAACATAGTGCGTGACAGCCAAAGATACCGCTCAGATGTTATCGGCGGAAAAACTGGATATACTAGCCAAGCTGGCAACACACTTGTAACCGTTGCTAGACAAGGTGATATTGACCTTATTGTCGTTATTTTAAAAGGTGATATCAACTACTATTATAATGATACAACTAAATTGTTAGACTATGGTTTTGACTCATTTAGTTCATTGTCATTAAACACTTCGGGAGATATTTTGACGGTTGCACCGCTATATTCTATTCAAAGTGGAAAGTTGTTTGAAGTGGCGTCTTGTGGAATTACAACTTTGGACGATATTTCGGTTGTTGTTTCTTCAGACGTATACAAAAAAGATTTAACTATTGATATGAACGTTGCGTCCGATTTAACGCTTGGGACAAGCATCGGTGATGAGGTTGGTAGTATAACGTATAGCCATGATGGCAAAAAGCTCGCCACAAGTCCACTTATTATAGCCGAAATAAACTTTTTGCCTGCTCCCCAAGCGTATAGCTTCCCTAGCGTTTCATCAAGTTCCCCGCTATTTGGAGGAATTTTACAGACTATAGTTGGTTGTTTTTTAATATGCATTGTATTTGCTGTTGTGATTAAAATCCACAAACATAGACAATACCTCAAACATAGACAACGACTAAAGTATAGAGGTCCGTTAAGATAAATAAAAAAAGACTGTACATATTTCAGTGCAGTCTTTTTTTATTAGGCTAAAATATAAACTTTATGCTATATTATTTAGATATTTTCTTTAGTTGTTCTTCTAAGATATGAGTCTGGTCAGCAAGCTTTTTGCTTATGTTTAAGTTGTTGTTTGCGATTTGTAAGCTATTTTCTATTTCTCCAGACAATTCATTTGTGTTGGTCACCAAATTGTCTAATGCCTCGCAATGTTTCAACGCTTGGACTTGTATATTTTCTGATAGTTTTACTGTATGCAAACTTGTATCAATTAATCCTTCAAGCACTGTTGACGTTGCATTAATAATCTGTTCCCCATTTTTAATTGAAGATAAATTATGTTGTATTATTTTATATACATCTTGAACTATTTCCGACGTTCTAACCGAAAGTGCACGAACTTCTGTTGCAACAACTGCAAAGCCTTTGCCGGCTTCACCTGCTCTTGCCGACTCGATTGTTGCGTTTAATGCAAGCAAATTCGTTTGCTCTGCGATGTCTTCAATTTGTTTTATGACGTCTTGAATGTCGTTAGTCGAGTTACTAATTTCCGTCATGGCGTCTATCATATCGGTTGATAATGATTTTGAGTTGTCTGCCCTTTGGGTCATTTTAGTTACTGTTTCAAAACTTTCGTTTATAGAATTTAAGCTCTGTACAATTTCAGTTTTGATTCCTATAGACGATTTTTGTGCATTGTTTTTAAAAGTTTCTAACACAGCTGATTTATTTTTGTTGCTATTTGATAAATCTGTAGCAGACTCATCTATTGCATCAACTAACAGCGAAAGTTCTTTTGATGTGTTTACAGTATTACATAATAGCGAGCTTAGTTTTGTTGAAATCTCGTTTAACGAAACTGATATAGTGTTAAAATCGCCAACGTATATTTGGGTTGGTTTTATACTAAAATCACCTTCTGAATACGAGTGTAAAATCATAGAAATTTCTTTAATATAGCCTATCAATTCTTGGCTTAAACATTGTAATGATGTCACCAAGCTATTTATTTCTTGGCTGTTGTTTGAAATTGTTGATATATCATAAGACAAATTACCTTTGCTAATTTCTTCAAGTGCAGTTGCGACTTGTTCTATCGGCGACAAAAACTTTTTGCTAAATTGTTGCAACGCCCAAAAGTTCAACGCAAGCCCCACAAATATAATTACAACTGTTCGCACCAAATTCAAAAACAGCATATTGTTTGTATATTTAGTAGGATAACTGCTAATAACAGTCCAGCCCGTGCTTTGTACCGTCGTATACATGCTATAATTTTTTTCGCCTTCGTAGTTTGTGCTTATGCCAACAGTGCTTGGCTGGCCGTTCAAAACGCTGTTAAAGTCTGCGTTAACATTATGTAAATTTACAAAGCTGTCCGCTGTTGGTGAATACGTGTCATTTGGGTGGATCAAAATATTTTGTTCGTCATTTATAACAAACGAATATAGCCCCTCTTCGGTTTCAAGCGAGCCAATAATTTCTTGAAGCGTATCCAAATATATATCCATGTTTAGTATTGCATACATTTCGCCATCACGCATTATTTGTTTTGTGAACGCAATAACTAAGTTGCCATACGAATTAACATATGGTTCGGTAATAACAAGTTCTGTTGACGTTAGTGCAGATTGATACCAAGGTCTATCTTCTATCACATAGTCATCGTCTGGAAATGATAATTTTGACTGTGCCCAGCCTTTTTCGGGAAATGTTGCTATCCATATAGAGCTTATGTTTGCTGTATCTTCTGCTAAATCTTTAAAATAGTACATTAAATGGTCCAAGTCATCGGTTAAATTGTTGTTATGTATTTCTCTCCCCAAAGTTTCAAAAAATACAATCTTTTCGGTCAAAAACGCCTCAAATTTAGCACTAGCTTCAACTGAATTGCTATAAATTCGAGCTTCTGAAATTGTGTAAATTTGGTTGGAGCTTTCGATAAGGTTAAATGCAGCACTAATTATAACGATACATATAATTAGAGTACTAACTTTGGTTTGAAGTTGCTTAGTTATTTTGTTATTTTGCATAGACATACCCCCTGTCATATTGTAATTATATTTTACCATAATCTGGGTGCAAAGGTATATATTTTTATACTAAATTTACAAATTTTATTAATTTTTCCTATCTAGCATCGCTATAAACCCTACAAAAAATCTAGTTGACATTTTACCCCAAAATATTTATAATAAATCTATTATTGTAAAAAGGAGGTAATCATATGAATAACATAGTTCCAATTATTTTACTTACTACAACGGCGGTATCATTTGGCTCTATTGCTTATAACAATCCAAATGATGTAACTGATGTAGATGCTATTAATTCAACTGACATAACTTATGTAGATTTTATTAGTTCCACGTCACAATCAGAGTCAAAAGAAAATCAATTGCACGACTTCACTACAAACCTGCTAAGTAGCTCTATTGAAGAAATGGATAAAATTCAAGTCGTAACCCCTGTATTAAATGATACTAACAAAACTGTTCTCTTAACTATTGAAACGACCGAAAACGAAAGTTTAACAGATGAAGAAATTCAGTCAATTATAAAATTTGTTAACGGTAGTGTTGGAGAAGAATATGAAGTTATTATTTCTTTAATATAAAGAATATAGAGTAATATAGAGTTTTTATAGATTTTTAGCAAGAAAACCACTATCCCTTTAGCCTAGTGGAGAGTTCAATGATAACAAATATAAAAAAGCAACCACACGTTACCCTGTAGTTGCTTTTTTTGTTTATAGCTTATCGGCTAAAACCTCTTTCAGTAGTTCGATTGCATTTTCGTCATCGGGATTATTTGTGCCAAGTTCTCCCCTAAATGCCCGTGCCAAAATTGATTTTTTCATTAGGTCAATTTTTTCAAGTAAGTTGCATAACTGTTGTGCTTGTTGTTCGTTTGATAAGAGGTTGTCAAGTATGTGAACTATTTCGATTTGTTCATCAAGAGTTGGAACGAAAATACTAGCTACTTTAATTTTTTTAAGTGTTAACCTCGTTATCGCATTCCCTGTCATATTACTAATCATAGTAGATTTAGTTAACGGTGAATTCAAGTTATACATCAAATACTTGGCGTTTAATATATGTGGATTTACCTTTAATAATGCTACTGATGAGAGTAATGAAAATTCTTGGCTGATTGTATTAATTGTAGCTATACCAGTAGTTGCCCCATCTTTGATATATAAAACATCACCTAATTCAACGTTACATCTATTATAAATTTCCAAATGATCTTTTTTATTGACATAAGTAATATTTGAAAGGTCAATACCTGTTTCTTTAATATTTTTAGCTGTAACATACATAAAATCTCCTTGTTTATCATTCTTAGGACTTTTATGAGTTCCATCTGTTATCTTCTTACAAATTTCTTTAAGTTCTCTATCTTCCCAGCTATCAAAGCTAACCCCATTCTCCTCACGCCATTTAGCAGTAAGTTCTCCTGTAAATGCCTTATGCAAAATCGCAAGCTTTCTATTTTCAAACGACTCCAATGCAGTTTGCACAAGTTCTCTTGCTCTATCAAGTTTACTAAACAACCGTTCCATTTTATCTACTATTCGTTGTTGCTCTGCAAGTGGAGGTAGTATAGCAAACAATTGCTCAAATCTACTTTTATTCAATATAGAAATAGTGGTTGCCACCGCACTACTTATCATTGTATCTTGCATATAGTGGCTATTCATCAACCAGTATATATATTTTTTATTTATTTTTCCTTTTGCAACTATTACGTTTATTTGTTGATTTGTAGAACCATCTACTCTACTAAATCCCACTTTACCGATTGTTCCTATACAGGCAACCAAAGTGCTATTTTTAGGTATAAATCTTCCTTTATCTATACCTGCTTGTGACAAAAACTCTCTTGCTTCTATAACGTTATAGCCTTGTTCCAAATCTGTAGGTTTAAAAAATGGATAGTCCTCACCATAATATTCACTATTTTTCTTACTAGGTGTAGTTCCCGTTATAACATCACCTATATCTTTAATTCTGCACCAAACCCAATTACTTGGCACATCATATGGCTTCTCATCTTCTGCCACTAACGCCTGCTCAACCAGCTCATCTAGCGACAACTTAGCCTTTTTAGCTTTCGCCATTATTTTCACCACCTAAATTATTGCTTCTCAATTCATTAATCAACTCTGCTAAATTAGTCCCCAAATTACTTTCTAATTCATCTATATCAGTACTAAAATTTCGAGAATTTTTAATGGCAACATCTAAATTTTCAAGTAAACAAATTTTGTTTCTCGTCTCAACATATCCCCCCTTAGACTGGAAAAACTTCATCAAATACAGGAATTCCCTTATATCGCCCTTCTAAATATGCTTTATCAACTTTTCTATCAAATCGTTCATTATACTCTTCCAAAGAATATATGTTTGATATGCCGTCTTCCTTATTAACAAACCATATTTCATCTCGTCGTAACAATTCTAAATCCATTAATCTAGATTCATGAGTTGTTACGATTATTTGTATATTTTCTTTTTTTGCTAGTTCTATAAAAGTTTCTATAAATTTATACGTTAAGCAAGGGTGCAGACATCTATCCAGCTCATCTACTATATAGGTTTTGCCTTCTCCACCTAGTAAAATTTCTAACAAATCTAATATTCTTATCGTCCCGTCTGACTCTTCTTCAAGATTAAAATCTGCTATCGTTGATTGATGTTTAAACATTACTTTTTTACATTCAATCTCACTATTTTTGTTGATATCTATAATAAAAATTTCTTTATTGCTACGTATAATCATACCCATTTTCTTAATATGTCCAGCTTTTTCTATACTACGTATCATATCAATCGCTACTATATTTTTTAGTTCCTTAGGAACTTGACCTAATACTTCCTCAAATTCTACGTCAATAATTTTTAGCTCCGAAATATCCGTACCAAAAGCTGATAACATTTTACTCGCCTTTTCTATTGTATTTGGATTAACCAAATATGAATAGTTAGAAACTGGCTGGTTTGGATAATAAATATTTAGTTTATCCTCAAACCAATCGAATACATTTCTAAAAATTTTCACATTATCTGACTCTTGATATAAGTTTTTTTTATTTTGGTTCATAACGTTTAAAAATAACACTGTGTTATCATTTTTAATATCATCAATGTATACTTCTAACTTATTTTTAACACTTGAATTTTCAAAATCGATTCCTAGCTTATATCCCGATTTTTTTATATCTCTACTAAATATAACTTTATTGTTATTATCTTTATCTAATTCAATTAGCCACTCACTAATAAATTTTCTTTCACTTAAAATAACTTCAAATCCGTAAGCATAATATTTTTCTTCTAATATAAACTCCATTTCAAAATAACTTGGCTGACCTTTGTTCGTTTCTTTTAGTTTACAAAATTTATTTTCAGTGCCTATTGGTAATCCTTGTATCAAGCATTGTTTAAAAAAACTCATAGCTTTTACTAAGTTAGATTTACCCGATGCATTTGCACCGTATATAGATGCTAGTTTTAGTAACTTCAAATTTTCGTCTATATATAAATGATTCTTTTTAGTACGTACATTCCCACTTATCATAGAAAATTCTTGTGATCCATTTTCATAGTCATCTTCACAGCCAAAGGATAAAAAATTGCTAATACTAAATCTAATTATCATAATCGTTCCTCCTAATCATTAAATCAAATTCAATTTATACGTTTTTTTCACTTTTAATATGCAAATTTTTGTACTTACTTGAATTAATTTAATCTATTATAATATACTATGTGAAATAATCACTTTTGTCAATATATTTTTTATATTCATTTATAAAAAAAGCAACCACACGTTACCCTGTAGTTGCTTTTTTTGTTTATAGCTTATCGGCTAAAACCTCTTTCAGTAGTTCGATTGCATTTTCGTCATCGGGATTATTTGTGCCAAGTTCTCCCCTAAATGCCCGTGCCAAAATTGATTTTTTCATTAGGTCAATTTTTTCAAGTAAGTTGCATAACTGTTGTGCTTGTTGTTCGTTAGTTAACAGGTTATCAAGTATGTGAACTATTTCGATTTGTTCAGCAAGAGTTGGGATATTAATATCTAATTCTTTTAACTTATTAGCATTTACTCCTGGCTGTGCTATACCTTGTTTTATATCAATTATTTGATTCCAATATAAAATTGATTGCATATAACTCCATAAATATTTAGGTAGTAGCTTTTTGTTAGGTAGTATATTAACTCTAATTAGATATGAAGCAAATACAGCTTTCACATCTTGTTCAACAATATAACTTTTTCCAGTCGTTGCTCCTGTCCTTGCCACCAAAATATCATTTATCTTTAGCCCATATTTCTGGAATTCTTCATTGCTAATAGTACAGTATGGCACTTTACTCCAATCAACATTTCCATCTTGTATATCTGTAATTCTTACAAATTTTGGACCAACTTCTTCTTTACTTGCACTTTCTGTATAGCCATATTTAGTAGAGATATACTCTCCTAACTTTTTCTCTTCCCAACTATCAAAACTAACCCCATTCTCCTCACGCCATTTAGCAGTAAGTTCTCCTGTAAACGCCTTATGCAAAATCGCAAGCTTTCTATTTTCAAACGACTCCAATGCAGTTTGCACAAGCTCTCTCGCTTTGTCAAGTTGTCTAAACATTGAATCAATTGTACTAGCTATACGCTTTTGTTCCTTAATAAGAGATAATGGAATTTTAAATTCCCCTATACGAAATAAAGCTAATTTAGGTTGAGTGCTAGATAAGGTGGATTGATCTATTTGATACTCTAAATAATAAGACTGTAACAAATATAGTAAATATTTTTTATCAATTCCCCTACTCGGCGTAATTTTAGCTGCATTTTCTGTTAAGTTTGCTCCCTCAAGTTCTATCGGAATAATTCCAACTTTTCCAATAGTTCCTGCTATTGATATATAAACATCTTTATTTGATACTGTATAATTTTTTATCAACATCTGTGTTTCTTCTTCTAAATATTTGATATTTTCAATATTAATAGTATTGTCGCCAAAATCTGTTACTCTAATATACGGATATTTAGTTTTCTCATCTATTAATACATGGTCTTTAGGTAGTCTCTTTCCACCTTTTATTGTAACTAATTCGCTCAATCTACACCAAACCCAATTGTCAGGCACATCATATGGCTTCTCATCTTCTGCCACTAACGCCTGCTCAACCAGCTCATCTAGTGACAACTTAGCCTTTTTAGCTTTCGCCATTAATCCTCACCACTCAACCTTTTAAGTTCATTAACAACACTCATCACAAGATCCACTGCTTCTTCAAGTTGTGCCACAATTTCCTCTCCACTTTCAACAGGGTCTTGTAAATCATCATAATCTACAACGCTATCATCACGAATAAGACCAATGTCTAAACTATCATTTTTTTCTTTAATCTGCTCACGACTAAACACTGAAAAGCGTTCATCTTCAACTTTGCTTCTATCCTCAGCCATATATGCTGCAACAAAGCCGTCAAAATGTTCAGCTTTTAAAGGATTAGTCTTTCCGAAGTTTGGCATATTTGTACGCATATCATAAACCCAAACTTCTTTGGTATTATCTTTTTCTGTCTTACCTCTAGTGAAAAATAATACATTCGTCTTAACACCTTGAGCATAGAAAATTCCAGTTGGCAACCTTAAAATTGTGTGTAAATTACATTTATTCATAAGGTCGTCACGAATAGCCGCACCATCTCCATCAGCAAAAAGCACGTTATCAGGCAAAATAACACCCGCTCTAGCATTACCCGTTGCACGTAAACTTCTATATATATGTTGCAAAAAGTTTAGCTGTTTATTTGATGTCATATACGTTAAGTCATCACGAGTTGCACGCTCTCCACCTTTTTTTGTACCAAATGGTGGATTTGTTAACACTACATCAAAGTCTTTCATTTGTTTACCAACTGTTGCAAGTGTATCTCCAAACACAATTTTCCGATACGAAAAATATATATAAATCTAACATAATCTATATATTTCTACTGTGATGCGACTTATACCTATTAGGTTTTTCGTCTTGCATCTTCCTGCTTCATAGAGTCTGTCCTCAGCACTTTCCCCCTACTAACATTTGATATAACTCTCCACAGGCTTAACTTCCCCAGTATCGATAGGTACTAATAGTTAGATAAATTTATACTTGCATTTAAGTCACGGTCTATCACTAATCCACAACATTCACATTTATAAATTCTATCTTTTAGCTTTAAATCTACTTTTTTATTACCACATTTACTACATAATTTTGATGATGGAAACCATCTATCTGCTACAACAAAATTTATAAAATACATTTCGCACTTATATTTTAGTTGCCTAACAACTTCATA
>MDSP01000033.1_pt1 | contig 31617 bp, 27 predicted proteins | sample 1005811 | NCBI WGS metagenome assembly MDSP01 (sample SAMN05526596, study PRJNA338239) | gut metagenome | isolation source: stomach gut content | host: Naso elegans | place: Saudi Arabia: Red Sea | collected 2011-04
CACTTATTGTACCTTGGATGTGTATTGCACCAATTTACACTACAAGATCCATATTAATCACCGGAGACCATGTCTTGCTTCTGCTAGGCTGTTTATTAAACTGAACTCTTAAACAGGAACGCCCTCTTGATATCCCAAAACACGGCCGCCCTCCTGATATCCCAAAAACGGCCGCCCTATATAAAAATAGATTATATTTGAATTTTTACGTATGCCCCACCATTGTCATTATTTCCAACTTCAAACGCCCCACTATGTTGCTTAACTATCTCTTTCACAATAATAAGCCCCAGCCCATTTCCATCAATAGCCTCAATTGTTTTGTTTTCTCTCAAATTGTGCAACGCAAGTTCATTAAATCCCTGCCCATTATCACTTACAACTATTTCAACAATTTCTTTATTTTTGCAAATACTTATTTCCACAAAATCTGTTGTATATTTAAGAGCGTTAGACAAAATATTTATAAACACTCTGAGTATTTTAGTTTTATCAACTTTAATATATATAGGCGTGCATGGTTCATAGTACAAATCTATATCGTTTAGTATTGCTATCGACTCTATTTTACGCACCGCACTAGTAAGCACTTCAACAAGTTCCGTTTTTTCAAAGTTATATTGTTCTGACTTACTATTCATTTTACTCAAAAAAATCAAGTCTTCAAGTATGTCTTTTATACGTGTGCTTTCTTCTTGAATAACACTTAGCGGTTGGCTAATATCTTTATAATAGCCGTTTTCTATCCCCTCTGCATACCCACTAATAGCTGTTAGTGGTGTTTTTAGTTCATGCGATAGCGTTCTAAATAGTGACACTTGCGAACGTTCATAGTTTATTAAACTATCTACCATTTCTTTTATACTGTTAGACAATTCTTCAATTTCATCATTGCTATTTATTTCTATCGAACTAGAAAAATCTCTATTTGCATATTGCTTAGCAACGTTGGACAGCTTTTCAATCGGAATAGTTATTTTTCTTGACTGCCATCTAATCAACATAAACGAAGTTGATAACAACACCCCTAAAAGCAACACAAATACAACTATATTTTCCATCGTTATAATCGAAACTTCGTTGTACGGTCTAAGCGACACAATCATAAAACCATTGTCTAACTGGTCATTTTCTATAAATCTGCTTGCAACAGCATAATATTTTTCCCCGTTTATTCGCAATATTTCGGCTTTTCCTAACCTCAAATCATATAATTGTTCTATAAACCTATCATCTTGAACGAAATCTTCATAGTAAAAGTTGCTATAAAGTATTTCTATAGTGCTATCTATCGGTCGATAAATAATATTTGATGTCATGCCTATTCTGTTTTGCACATTATTTTGTGGATTATTTGGCACATTATCATGATTTGGTCTTTCAATGGGATGCGAATGTATTAAATTTTCGTTACGTAGTTGCATCTCCAAATTTTCAATCGCTTGATTATTTGTATAATATATAGTAAATACAAAAAAACAAACTAATGCACAACTTATAATTATCAAATTTGATATCATTAGCCGTTTATAAATTTTATTTTTCATCTTCGCCACCAATTTTATAGCCTATGCCCCAAACAGTTTGTATTTGACACTCTGCGTTATGCTCCAACATTTTTTTTCTAAGGCGTTTAATCACGTGATCAACTTGCCTAGCATCACCATCATAGTCATACTCCCATACACTATTAATAATTTGTTCCCTAGAAAACGCCCTATTTTTATGCGTTATAAAAAGCTTTAGTAAATCAAACTCTTTAGGTGTAACTGTCAACACTTTTTCGCCAATTTTTACAACATGTGCGTCAAAATCCATAGATAAATCTTTATGACGAGCGACCTCTTTATTGTCTTTTTCAGCAGTAAACTTTGCACGCATCAGCAAATTTTTTACTTTGATACAAAGCTCTCTAAAACTTATAGGCTTACCAATGTAGTCATCTGCCCCAAGCTCAAGCCCCAATACTCTATCAATTTCATCATTGTTAGCCGAAATCATAATAATTGGCACCATACTTATCGTGCGTATTTGTTTACACAACTCATACCCACCCATAACAGGCATCATAATGTCTGTTATAATTAGGTCACATGGCGTAATTTTGAACTCGTCTAACAACTCCTGTCCATTTGAAAACCCCTTAACAGTATAACCATTGTTTTGTAGGTGTGTAACTAACAAGTTCCCGATGTTTTTATCATCTTCTGCAGTGTAAATTAACATATTATTTTCCCCTTTTCTACATTTTAAATGATTATAACATAAAGAAATTTTGATTACTACATTTACAATGTAACTATTTTGGTGATAATATAATATAGTTAACTAAAAAAAGTGAGGTATTATATGAGATTAAATCAATATATAAGTTCTAGCGGTCTTTGCTCAAGACGTGAGGCCGACAAACTTATACAAAACAAAAAAGTTTTTATAAACAACAAACCTGCCGAAATTGGACAAACTGTTGGAAAAGGTGATACTGTAAAAATTGACGGCAAAATAATTAAGCCTAAAAATCAAAAAGTTTATATCGCCCTTAACAAACCGTCTGGCATAACTTGCACAACTGAAACTAAAGTTAAAGGGAATATTATCGAATTTATCGGACATAATGAACGTATTTTTCCAGTTGGTAGACTTGACAAAGACTCTGAGGGATTAATTTTACTAACAAATGACGGAAACATCGTAAACAAGCTGTTGCGACAAGAAAATAAACATGATAAAGAATATGTGGTTACAGTTGACCAGCCAATTACCCCTGAATTTATCGAGTCTATGCAAAAAGGTGTAACAATTTTTAATCCTGTTACAAAGCGTCACACAAAAACTAAACGATGCGAAGTTGAACGTCTTAATAAAGATACATTTAAAATTATATTGCAACAAGGTTTGAACAGACAAATTCGTCGTATGTGCCAAGCACTTGGCTATGAAGTTACTAAACTAAAACGTGTTAGAATAACAAACTTAACTCTTAGAGATATCCCTCTTGGCAAGTGGAGAGAACTAACAAGCAATGAGGTTGATACACTGTTAAAGAGTATAGAGGAGAAATAAGATGAACGAACAATTACAAAACGGACTTAAACTACAGGGAATTACTGAACTTACACCAATTCAAAAGGAGGGAATTCCCCCTATTCTTGAAGGCAAAGATGTAGTTTTAGAGTCATGCACTGGCAGTGGCAAAACACTTGCTTTTTTGCTACCTATTATGGAACAAATAAACTTTTCTATTAAACAATGTCAATCACTTATAATTGCACCAACACATGAACTTGTTATTCAAATAAACGAACAAGTAAAGCTGTTGGCTAAAAATAGCGAGTTGCCTATAACTTCGGCAAGCTGTATTGGCGGTGCAAATATAAACAAGCAAATAGAAACCCTAAAAAAAGTTAAGCCACACATAATCGTAGCCTCAACAGGACGTGCACTAGAACTTATTAAAGCAAAAAAACTTCCTGCTCACACAATCAAATATTTTGTTATAGACGAGGCAGACTATTTGCTTAAAAATGATAGTCGTGATGAGGTGTTGCAAATAATAAAGTCATTGCAAAAACAAACCCAATTTATTTTATGCACAGCTACTAGCACGCCTGCCCTAAAACAAGACGCAAATGAAATACTAAAATCTCCGATATTTTTAAATACAAGTGAACAATTACCCGTTAATCCAAATATAACACATTTTGCTTATATCACCGAAAAACGTAAAAAGTTTGACACTTTAAAAAGCTTGCTAAACAAAGAAAACCCTACTCGTGCAATTGTCTTTATAAACAACACGCATGAACTTAACGTTATTACCGAAAAACTTAAACATGACAATTTTAGTGTTGCCTCACTAGCCAGCAATCAAAACAAACAAGAACGTAGCACATCGCTTGCTCAATTTAGATCTGGTAAAGTCAAAATTTTAGTTTCTTCTGACGTTTCAGCAAGAGGGCTTGATATAACAGAAATTACGCATATTTTCAATTTGGATTTGCCACCACACTCTCCTCACTATTTGCACAGAGCTGGTAGAACTGCACGTGGCACAAATACTGGCAAAGCAATTTCTATTATAACGTCTGGTGAACAAAAAATATTAAAAGAGTATGAGAAAAATTTAGGTATTAATTTCACAATCGAATAGCAATATAAGGGGGAAATAATGTTTAAACAAATTTCACAACCAGTCGACCTAACTACAGGTCGCCCATTACACAAAATTATATTATTTATGATACCGATGTTAATAGGGAATATCGCCCAGCAGTTATACAACACTGTTGATAGTATAATTGTTGGGCAGTTTAGCGGTGATAACGCCCTTGCCGCTGTTGGTAGTGCTGGTCCGATATTAAATTTATTGTTAGTATTTTTTGTTGGTATCTCTATTGGGGCCAGCATTATGGTATCCCAATATTTTGGAGCTAAAGACCGTGAAAATTTATCAGCAGCTATAGAATGCTGTATACTTCTAACAGGGGTAAGCACTATTTTTTTGATGATTACAACCCCTTTTATTGTGCGTCCATTATTAGTTATGATTGATACGCCCGAAACTATTATTGATGAATGTTATCGTTATTTGGTGATATTGTTTGTTGGGATAGGGGGACTTGCATATTATAACATTTTGGCGGGGGTTCTTAGAGGTCTTGGGGACTCTATTTCGCCATTACGCTATTTGTTAGTGGCAACTGTTATTAATATCATTTTAGATCTTGTGTTTGTTGCATATTTTGACATGGGAGCAGCTGGTGTTGCACTTGCTACAGCAATTGCACAATATGTTTCTGCATTTTTTTGTATACGCAAATTGTTTAGCATGAAAGATGTATTGAGTCTTAATCTAAAAAAACCACAAATGCAGTTTGACCATATAAAAACTATTTTTAGGCTTGGATTGCCCTCAGGATTTACACAAATGGTATTGTCATTTGCCCTGATAGTTGTACAATCACTAACAAATAGTTATGGTGAAATGTTTATTGCAGCAAACGTAATAATTATGCGTGTTGATGGATTTGCTATGATGCCAAACTTCTCATTTGGTAGCGCTATGAGCACATATGCAGGACAAAACATAGGTGCAAACAAACCCGAACGTGTTGTTCAAGGTGCTAAAGAGGGTACTATATTTGCAGTTTGTGTAGCAACAACTATTACAACGCTAATATTGTTGTTTGGACGAAACTTAATGTCAGTATTTACAAATACCGAAGAACTTGTTGACCTATCTATGAGTATGATGAAAATTATAGCTCCAGGATATATCGCAATGGCAATAACACAATGTTTGTCAGGTATTATTCGAGGTGCTGGCGACACTATAACTCCTATGTGGATTTCAATTTTTATATCAGTAATTATTCGTGTGCCTGTAAGTTATGGTATAGCATATTTCACAAGAACACCTGAACTTCCAAATGGACAACCTGCAAGTGTATTTATTTCACTTTTAGCTTGTTGGATACTTGGTGCAGTTTTGACAACTATATTTTATAGAAAAGGTGCTTGGAAAGAAAAAGCTTTGCAACCTAAAACAACATAAAAAAACAAAAGGGAGGCCTAAAAGCCCCCCTTTTATTCTACCATCTTCTCAAATTCAGCCCACACTATAGGTCTACTAAAATAATATCCTTGAATTAGTCCAAAAGGCTTTAACCTGTCAAACTGCTCTGCTGTTTCAACCCCTTCAATTACCATGTGCATTTCAAGAGCATCAGATATGTTTTTTATACCTTTAATTATAGCATAGTCTTTTTCTGTTAAGTTATCTACGAACATCTTGTCAATTTTAATAATATCTAAACTATATTCTTTCAAATAACTAAATGATGAGTATCCAGTCCCAAAGTCATCTAACGCAAACTGTATCCCCAGCTCACGAAGTTGTTTAATATTATCTTTTACTGTGTTTATCTCTTGCAACAATATTGACTCTGTAATTTCAAAACACACATATTTATATTCTATGTTATGTCTAGCCAATATTTTTTTTACTGTTTCCACAAAGTCTTTCTCCATAATTTGTATAGCTGATATATTAATAGATACTTGAACTTGTCTACCTGTATCAAGCATACTTCTTAAATCTTTTGCAACTCTCTCTATTATCCAGTTTCCTAAGTTTATAATTAGCCCTGTTTGTTCTGCTATACTAATAAATTTATCTGGTGGAACAAACCCTAAATCTTTGCTAAACCAGCGTATAAGAGCTTCTGCTTTTTGAACTTTTTTGTTTCCATCAACTATAGGTTGATAGTTTAGTACAAATTCTTCTGAGTCTATTGCAATTTTCAAATAGTTTTTTATACGCTCGCTTTCCACATATTTAGAATAAATATCGTTGTTAAACATTACTAGCGAAGTTGTATTTAAAACTTTTGCTCTACGTATCATAATATATATTTTATTTAGTAAATCTGCCTCTGAATTTGAATGCTGTGGTGCAACTATTGCAGCAGCATTAAACTCAACCAAAATTGGTTTTGTGTCCAAATAGACAAGAGGTTCTAAAAATAATGGTACTATTTTTTTATTATACCACTCCTCTATGTCCATATCGCCATGGTGTAACATTATCATAAACTCATCACCAGAACACCTAACTACCATACCCTCTTTTTTTGTTGATAATATAGCCATATTTAGTCTTAGTGCAATGTCTATCAAAACCCTATCGCCCATAGCATTTCCAAGCGTATCATTAATGCTTTTAAAATTTTTGATGTCTAGCAAAACTACTACAAAAGGCTCATCTTGACCGACAAACGATCTATAAATAGTTCTTAACATTTTTCTATTTACTAGCCCCGTTAGTTCATCATAATACATCAAATATTCTAATTTGCTTGGTAGCTTGTCTTCTACAAATTTGGTTTTTAAATTTATTTGGTCAATCCCTATATTTTTGCCTTCATAATCCTCATCTATTTCTTGAATTATATTGTCTATTCCTATAATTGCTGGCACTATAGCCATTAATATGCTTCCTATTATACATACCACTAAAATTATAATACCCAGAAGATATGATAAAGTTGATTTTGATATATACGTATTAAGACTTATTACGTGTTGGCTTTTAGCTAATGAATCTAAATCGACTATCATAATACAAGTTATACCTGTATCTATAATATCATAATGAACCATACTTACATTTTTATTCGCATAAATACTTTCGTAGCTTGGACGTGCCGTGCTTGTAAATATTCCTTCGGGCGTTAAATATGTTGTCCCATTTGAATAAGCAGTGTTCCCTTTATGCTCAATAAATATATCAACATCAGCCATAGTATAATAATTTTTTAAACTATTAATTATATCTTCAACTAATACTTCTAATATAACAGCCCCTATAACCTCGTTTGTATTATCGTCTATCATAAATTTAACAACGCTAACAACTTGTTTTGTTGACTGCCATTGACGATGTACTCTAGTTGTAGTTGCAGTTTCTAAATACTCCATATCTTCGTCAAACCAAAGCATATCATACACATTATAATTTTCGGAAAATTCATTGTTAGCAAACAACAATTTATGTGGCACACTACTTATAGTAATTTGATTAACTAAATCCATACTAGTTGTGATAGTTAAAAAATTGTCTACACTATTTCTTAACTTGATCTCATTTTCGTCGTTAAGCCCTTGCTCATTAATTTTCTGTAGTGCATAAATCAAGTTTTCATCTTGTGATATTTCAGTTACTATACTTTCTAATAAATGTAAATCTCCTACTAGTTGTTGGGTTACATAATCTGCTTGCATATCGCTTATAGACATAATATTATTTTTATTAGTTTGGGCTACTGATGTTATAGTCATAGCTAGTAATATACCTAAAAATATAATCCCTATGGTTAGTAGTTTTGAGTCTATTAATTTTACTTTCATAAAACATACTCCTTTTAGGTTAATTTATTTTGTCATTTTCATCAATAATAATGTCTTCTTCTTCAATAGTAATAATATTTTCTTCTATTGTAATAGTATTTTCTTCAATTACACGATACATTTCTTCAAGCCCATAACCAACTTCTTTAAACGCTTTAGACTGAACTAATGACTTACCAGAAATATTATTAATTAGACCAATTGTGTCATTTGTTAAGTCATAAACCTCATCTAACGAACTAGCTGTTTCTGCAACCAAATCATTTCCAGCATTGATTGAATTTATAAGCGAAGTCATCAAATTTGAACTGTCTTTTGCTGCCACAACACTATTTTTTGCAATGTGACGAACCTGATCGGCAACTGCCTTAAATTGCTTAGATGTTTCTTTGTCATATTCGACCTCTAGTGCCGACTGTAAAGCCACTAAATTACTTTGGAATGCTATATCATCAATAGAACGTAACAACGTCACAATTTCGTTATTAGACTTAGTTACTTCGTTCATATGTTCAACAACTTCTTTCATTTTTTTGTTGTTCATTTCCATTTTCAAACCAACTTCATAAGCCAAAAGATTTGCTTGACGTGCATTTTCTGTCGTTTCATAAATTCTTTTAGACATTACAGCAAAAGTTGGCGACAATTTTTGCAGTGCCGCAGGATGATAATTTAAGCCCTCGATAAGTTGTAGTGTTTCGTCAGTAAAAGTGCTTGTTGAGTTATTTACATCGTTTGCAATTTTATATATAGAATCTTTAATATTTTTAAATACCCCTACATATTCTGCTCGTGTTTCCACTTGATAATTTCCTTTTGCAAATTCTCCTAAAACGTATGCTGTTTCTTGAATAACAACGTTAGTTTTATCTGTAACTGTACGTAGCTCTTTAGATAAATGTCCTAGTTCATCGTCATGTGTTAAGTAGGTTTCATCGACAGAAAAATCACCTTTACCTATTTTTTCAGCAACTTTTTCAAGTTCTTCAATAGGGGCTATAAGAGATTTGAAAATTTTAGCGTTAACAATTGAAGTTGATATAACATTAACGATCAACAGGGAAATGGCAACTACAAGTGCAAAAGTGGCTGAATCATTAATTTCAGTATTAATATTTTCCGCCTTAATAATAGAAAGATCTGCTAGTTCCGTAGCCAAAGTTTTAATTTCATAATAAGCAATATGATAGTCATGCGTTCTGTCGAACATAATTCTTTCTAAATTTTCCTCGTCATTCACTAAATCATATAAATGAATTTCAAGCACAGCAGCACGCAAAACTTCCATATAATATCTAAGTTTAATTATGTTTGGGTGCTCATTCCCTACGATTGCTCCAATATTATCAATTTTTTCATCCATAATACCCATATGCAAAACTATAGCATCATAATAATCATAAACTAACGGATCAATATATTGGAAAATTACGTTTGAATCAACGTTAAGTATATATTTTGATAAGTCTAGTGCCTCATGTGTAACAAAATAGTTGTTATCATAAAAGTCATTAGTTTTAGTTCTAGCTTGGTTTAACTGAAATACGGCATAAATATTACTGAGCAAAGATATTAAAATAATAGTACCAAAAGCTATCGACAACTTTTTTTTGATAGTTAAATCTTCAAACATTTAATTTCTCCTTTTTATATAGTGTATAAATAAACTGTAATTATAATTTATGACAAATTTTGTATTATGTCAATATGCAATTTAAATTAAATACAAAAAAGCGAGCCATATACTAGCTCGCTCATATATTATTTTATCACAAATCGTGAAATTTGATCTTTAAGTTGCGTAATTTGACTTGCTAATTCTTCGCTGATTGCAACATTTTCTTCTGAAATTGCTGATGTTGTATCAATTTCTTGTGATAATTTGTCCGTACCTGTTAAAATTAATTTTAATGACTCTTGTTGTGTTAGAGCGTTTATTCTAACTTGTGTTGACGCTTCATCATTTTTGATTGTTGCTTCCATAATTTCTGAAAGTGCACCTGATGCAAGTCCAACCTTTTCTTCCCCACGTTTAACTTTTTCTAAGTTATCTGCAATAATTTGTTGAATTTCTTGAACAGTTTGAGAACTTCTGCTTGCCAAATCTCTAATTTCATTTGCAACTATCGCAAATCCTTTACCACTTTCACCAGCTCTAGCCGACTCAATAGCAGCATTTAATGCAAGCAAGTTTGTTTGTCCTGCTATATCATCAATTATTGTAATAACTTTTGAAATTTCTTCTGTTGATTGTGTAATATCTTTCATTGCATCAACTGTATCTGATGCGATTTCTTGCCCTTCTGTTGCTTTTTGCTTCATAAGTTGTACCATTTCATAACTCTTATCAACTTCATTCATACTTTGCGTAATGTTGTCTGTTATTTCCAATGTATTATCTCTAAACTCTTTTAATAGACCTCTTTGAGTTATAGTTGCATCAGCAAGTGTCATTGCAGATCTAGAAATTTGCGTTGCTTCTTCATTAACACTATCTGCTGAAGTTGACGTTTCTAACAACAGCTCTTTAAGCTTCATAGAAATTTGGTCTAACGACTCATCAATAGCTTTAAAGTCCCCAACGTATGCTCCACCTGATTGGCGCACAAAGTTTCCGTCTGAATATTGTTTAAGTGTAGCCGAAATTTCACTTACATAAGTTTGTAATGTTGACGAAATATCATCGATGCTTTCTACGAATACTCCAACTTCTTTACTGTTTATTGAAATGTGTGAAGTACCAATGTTAAGCGTACCATGTTGTAGTTGTGTTAAAGCTTCAACCCCATCTTCAATAGGTTTTACTAATCTTTTTGTTATCGCATTTGATATAAATACTGTTGCAATAACTGAACCTATACATAACAACACATTTAACATAATGTTAGATATAATTACATTTATAGTTTTGCTAGTTGGATAACTTGAAATAATTTTCCAAGGTGTTAAATCAATAGTTCTATAAATACTTTCTTGGCTCACTCCATAGCTATCAGTTGTGTTCATAACATTGCTTTCAGCACCTGAAATCAGTTTTGAAAAATCTCCTGCATCAGCAAGTGTATACATAAAATCTAACGTTGGTGATAAAGCATGGTCAGTATGTGCAATAATTTCATTACCTTCATTTAAGATAAATATTGAAACTCCATTTACTTGTGCTATCTCTCTAATAATTACTTCTAATATAGAAAGCTCAATATCTATACCTGAGGCACCAACTATTCTATTTGCACTATCTCTAATTGGCATCGCAATTGTAACAACGATTGCTTCATCTACTGCCGAAAGGTAAGGCTCTGTAATAACTACACCACCTGTAGCAACTGCTTCTTGATACCAACCTCTTGTACGAGGGTCATACCCTCCCCCTGGATGACCTGACATAGCTTCAAAAAACCCATCTTCAAGACCAAAAAATACGTTAACTAGATATTCATTAACATCCATAATATCTATTAAATATTGTCTTACCTCTGTTTCTTGCTCATAAACTTTATTTATTTCCATATCTTTTGTATATGTTTGTAAAAACATGATATTAGTGTCTAGCCAACCCGCAAATTTTGCCAACACTATTTCTGCATCTGACTCAAGAATTGTTTCTGACTCACTGTGCAATTGTGACACCAAACTTGTAGTATGAATTGTTGTAGTAAAAATTAATATTACTATTACATTTATTGCAAACATTCGACATAATTGCATAGATAACGATGTGTTACTTCCTGCTTTTTTATTCATCATCTTCCCCTCTTTTAATATTTATTTATGTATTCTTTATTTGTGTAAAGAATGCCTTATAGTATATATCGACTTATTTACTTTAGTACATAAGGGAAATATACAGGTAAATTTTACAATTGTGTCGTCTATAATCTACTATACATGATTATCGACTATTTTCAGGTAGTTTTATACATAGATTACAAAAAAACTCCTACCAATTTTTTCATATAGTAGGAGTTTTTTTATTAGTTTTTCGACATACGTTTTCTATCGCTTTCTTTTAGATAACGTTTTCTAAGTCTGATGTCATCTGGTGTAATTTCAACTAGTTCATCATTTTCAATAAATTCTAATGCTTCTTCTAGTGAGAAATTTTTTGGTGGTGTAAGTTTTACTGCGTCATCTGCACCTGATGAACGAGTATTTGTAAGTTTTTTAGTTTTGCAAGGGTTAACTGTCATGTCCTCACGTCTTGCATTCATACCAATAATCATACCCTCGTATACATCTATAGCAGGGTGAACAAACAGTGTTCCTCTAGCTTCCAAACTGTTTAAAGCGTAAGATACTGTTGTACCTTTTTCTTGTGCAATTAGTGCACCATTTGGACGCTTTGGAAGTTCTCCAACGTATGGAGTGTATCCTTCAACACGTCTAACCATTGTCGCTTCACCACGAGAATCTGTTATAAGTTCACTTCTAAATCCAAGAAGTGCACGTGTTGGACATAGGTATTCGATACGCATATAACCGTTTTCTGGTTCCATAGATTGCATTTCTGCTTTACGCATATTAAGTTTGTTTATAACTGTTCCTGAATAATCTTCAGGTAGCGTTATAATTACACGCTCAACCGGCTCTTGCAGTTTTCCATTATCATCTTTGTTCATGATAACTTCAGGTTTTGACACACTAAGCTCATATCCTTCACGACGCATGTTTTCTAGCAAAATAGATAAGTGAAGTTCTCCACGCCCAGAAACTGTGTATCCATCTGTAGTTTCCATAGCTTCAACTTTAAGTCCAACATTAACTTCAAGTTCTTTTTCAAGTCTATCTTTAATGTGACGTGTTGTAACGTATTTACCGCTTAGCCCTGCAAACGGAGAGTCATTTACTAAGAAGTTCATAGTTAGTGTAGGTTCTTCAACAGTTATTGGCTCCATTGGTTCAACTTTGTTTGGCTCTCCAATAGTTTCTCCGATAGAAATATCAGAAATACCAGAAATTACGGCGATATCACCGCTTGTAGCTTCTGTAACCGCAACTTGTTTTAGACCTTCATAGCCCATAAGTTTAACAATTTTACCGTTTCTTAGGTTTCCTTCGTTGTCTGCAATTTGAACTTGCATTCCTTCTTTAATAGTCCCTTTGTAAACACGTCCAATTCCAAGACGACCAATATAATCATCATATGCAAGGGCACTAATTTGCATTTGTAGAGGTGCATCATCTTGTTTTGGATATTCCCCAACTTGTTTGATGATTGTTTCTAAAAGTGGTTCAATATTTTCTGATGGCTCGTCAAGAGAATATTGCATAATTCCTTGTTTACCAATTCCATATAACACTGGGAAGTCACATTGTTCATCTGTTGCGTTTAAGTCAACAAATAAATCAAATGTCATATCAACAACTTCTTCTGCACGGTTGTTTGGTTTGTCGATTTTATTTATAACCAAAATAGGTTTAAGTCCTAGTTCTAATGATTTTTGAAGTACAAACCTAGTTTGTGGCATAGGTCCTTCAATTGAATCTACAAGCAAAATTACAGTATCAACTGTACGGATAACACGTTCAACTTCTGATGAGAAGTCACTATGTCCTGGTGTGTCTACAATGTTGATTTTGTAATCTTGGTATCTTATCGAACAGTTTTTTGAATAAATTGTTATTCCACGCTCTCTTTCGATAGAGTCGTTGTCCATTACACAATCTACTCTTTCTTCATTGTCACGAAATACCCCGTTTTGTGTTAAAAATGCGTCTACTAGCGTTGATTTACCCGCATCAACGTGGGCAATAACAGCTATATTTATGATTTTCATGTTTTTCTTCCTTCCTTAGTTCGCCTTAATTGGCATCATACAATTCAATATTTTACCACTATTTAGTAATTACCTCAAGCCCTTACACAAATATTATTTTCTAAATTTCTATTAAATATGTTATACTTAATAAGGTAAATTTACTATATTAAGTATAAAAGGAGTAAAATATGTATAAATTTAGGAACGATTATAGCGAAGGAATGCATCCTGCTATATTAGAAAAAATTGTTGATACAAACATGAATCAAACTGTTGGCTACACTGAAGACGAGTATTGTTTGCGTGCAAGCGAACAAATTAAAGCTCATATCGAGCAACCAAATGCAGACGTTCATTTTTTTGTTGGTGGAACTCAAACAAATTTAACAGCTCTTAGTGCATTTTTGCGACCACATGAGGCGATTATCTCTGCTGTATCTGGTCACATTTTTGTGCATGAAACTGGAGCAATTGAGGCAACTGGACACCAAATTATTACTATACCTCACAAGTCAGGAAAAATTAGTGCCGATGATGTGAGCGAGGTTTTGTGCCGTTACGCTGGCCCACATATGGTTAAGCCTAGACTTGTATATATCTCAAACTCAACAGAGTATGGAGCAGTTTATAGCCTTGAGGAGCTAAAATCTTTGCGTGAAATATGTCTTGCAAACGACTTATTGTTGTATCTTGATGGGGCTAGACTTGCTGTGGCTCTAACTGCTAGTGGAAACGATATGACTATTGCCGATGTTGCAAAATATACTGATGCATTTTATATTGGTGGAACGAAAAACGGGGCTATGTTTGGCGAGGCTCTTGTTATTGTTAACGAGACACTTCAAGCTGATTTCAAATATCTAATTAAACAACGTGGGGCACTGCTTGCAAAAGGTAGACTTCTTGGAATACAGTTTGAAACTCTGTTTGAAAACAACTTGTTTTATGAACTTGGTGCAAGAGCAAATTCGCTTGCAAGTAGGTTAAGCGAAGGCATAGAATCTGCGGGGGTTAGGCTTTTTGTCCCAACCGAAACAAACCAGATTTTTTTAATTGTTAGTCATACGCAGCTTGGTGAACTTGAAAAACACTACGATTTTGAAATGTGGGAAAAATATGACGAATATCATGAAGTTATTAGATTTGTGACTTCATGGGCAACTGATGAAAAATATATAGATGAAGTTGTTCAACTTTTAAAAACTCTATAAGTTTTGACACACAAAAGGGGGGCTACCAGCCCCCTAAAATTATACGATAATCCCCCATATAATAGTTGATACAATTGTTATTACAAGACCTACGATTGACTCATATGGTATTATTTTTAATCTTTCTGATATACTCATATTTGTTGCTCCTGCTGTCGCATGAAAAAACGATCCATGTGGCAAATGGTCAAGCACTGTTGCTCCTGCATGAACCATTGCTGCTCCCGCCAACGGCTCAATCCCAACAGCCAAAATAGATGGTGCAAAAGTTGCTGAGGCTATCGTTGTTCCTGCTGTTGTTGACGCAGTTGCGGCTGACATCAACATTCCTGAAATAGAGGCAAGCAAAAATTCTGGCATATTCATCATTTCTAATAACGTTATTGTTGATTGTTGTACTGTTGATGCAGATATAATTCCTGCCACTGTACCTGTCCCAACTAGTAATACTGCAACAGGCATCATTTTCCCAAGACCAAAGCTAATATAATCATTTAAGTGTTTAACTTTGCCCATCGCAACAACTCCAACTATACCACCAACAGGTAGTGCAATAAGTGGGTCGATAGAAACGCCTATTAATGGACGTAGCGATAACAACACGATTGTTACGATAGGACCAATAATAGCTGGCAATAAATCGGGTAAATCTGTTATTTCTTCTGTCGATACGGCTTGAACTTTGCTACCGATATTCTTTTTTGATAACATAGTTGCCACAACAATTGTAGTTATAAGACCGCAAATAGCTGGTATAAAGTTTGCTGCCATAAGAGATGATAATTCAACTTCAAATGTTTCTGCTGCTGCTATTGTGTTTGGGTTTGGCGATATAATGTTTCCTGCCTTACCTCCCCCTATCATTGCAAATAAAATTGTTGTCGTTGAATATCCAATTTTGCTCGCCAACGCCAACGCAATTGGTGCAACTGTAATAACAGCAATGTCAACAAACACTCCCACTGCTGTTAAAACCATTGTTGCTAACGCTAATCCTATTAATGCTCTTTTTTCTCCAAGTACTTTTATGATTTGCTCTGCTATTTTTGCAGCTGCCCCCGTTTGAATCAACACTCCAGCAAGAACACCTGACGTTATAATTCTTAAAATTGCAGGCATCATACCTTTTGCTCCATTAACCATGATGTCTACGGTTGAGGTCAAACCTGCTCCGCCAAGTAGTCCCCCTACTAATGCACCTAAAATCAAACTATATGCTGGTGGAACTTTTTTAATAATTAGCACAATTGCTATTACTAATCCAAGTATTGCCCCCATAGTTGAAATTTCCATATCTAATCCCCCCAAATAATATTATTGCATTATTTTAATTACATTAAATACTTGTACTACTGTTTGGGTCATATTTTTGATAGCATTTTCGATATTCATCGCCTCTTCTAAATCCATTGCTTTGTTTACTATTGGAAAAAATGCATCTATTCCCTGCTCATTACATTTTATTGCATCATCTGTTGTACAACCTGAAAACGCCAGTGTTTTAACATTATACTTTTTTGCTATCTTTGCCACTGATATTGGTGCTTTCCCCATCGCTGTCTGTTTGTCTAATCTGCCTTCACCCGTTATAACAAAGTCTGCATCTTTCACTTTATCTTCTAAAGAAATTTCTTCTATAATTATACTGCTGCCTGATTCTAGTTTTGCATTTAAAAATGTTACAAATGCATATCCTAGCCCACCTGCTGCACCTGTCCCTGCAATTTGACAATTATCTTTATCAAACTGACTTTTTACGACCTGTGAAAAATGTTTTAAACCGTTATCTAATTGTTCAACTATAGTTGGTGTTGCCCCTTTTTGTGGTCCATAAATGTGAGCTGCCCCATTTTTTCCATACAAAGGATTATTGACATCACATGCCACTTTAAAAGTACATTCTTTTAGTTGTGGTAGCACGTTTTTTGTGTCTATCTTTGTAATGTTAATTAAATCTTTTCCAGCTCCTTCAACTAGATTTCCGTCTTTATCAAAAAATTCAAAACCTAATGCCTTTAGCATTCCTATGCCAGCGTCATTAGTTGCACTACCGCCAATTCCAACGATAAAATTTCTGTATCCACCGTCTACTGCGTCCTTAATTATTTCACCTACGCCATATGTAGTAGTATTTAGTGGATTTCTCAAATTTTGTGGAACAAGGGGTAACCCTGCAGCTTGAGCCATCTCAATTATTACAGTATTTGTATTTTCTAACACTCCGTAGTTGGCTAACACTTTCATTTCTTTTAATGGCCCTCTGACAGTTATACTTTTCTTTTCACCGTTCATTCCAATCACAAGAGTGTCCACTGTGCCTTCACCACCGTCAGCAAGTGGCAACACTTCTATTTGTGCCTCAGGATAAACTTGCAAAATTCCTTGTTTTACAGCGTCGCCTGCCTCTATCGAACTTATGCTACCTTTAAATGAATCTATTGCGATTACTGCTTTCATTTTTTTACCTCCTATATTTTTATATAAAATTTACTTGTCTTCTTTATAATCATACTATCATTTTGTTACCAAATCAAATAAGTGTTTCTTCATAATTTGCATATACTTACTAAATAAAATTGTCACAATACAGGTAACTCCTATTAAATACAGCCAATAAAACCCCCAAATATTATCACTTTGGGGGCATATTACCTTTATAACAAAATCCATTTGTATTCATATGGCTTAAGCTTAATATCATTTGCCATTTGTATATCATTAGACACATTTACTAATAGCATTACTTTTGAATTTTCTTTTTCATTGTGTCTAACTATCGCAAATATATGTTTTCCAAAGTCTAATACCTCTTGAGTAGCATACGGATTAAATGCTTTATAAGTTTTTCGCTCTCTAATCATTTCTGACAGGTTCCTGAATATATCATTACGTCTAACATCATTTTCAAGTTCATTACACAAATCATTGTACTCAAATTTTTCTCTATTAATACGTCTATTAATTTGTGACTTTTCTAGACCTTCATAGTCGTTTCTTGAACCTAACAAAGTATTGTAGTATATTGCTGGAACGCCTATTACAGATAACAATATTGCATTTGCAGCTTTTATCATGTTTAGTTGCGTTTCCCACTCATATTCGTTATTTATAAGTGCATCATGATAGTTAATATTTAACTCATAAACTGATTTACTGCCATCAATATTTTGTTTGTAGGATACTTTTCCGTTGTTCTGCTCAACTCTATCTAATAGCATTTTTCTTTGGCTATCATCTAATATTCCTTCTGTTGGTCTAAGCCCTATGCCATCATGCGAGCTTAAAAAGTTAAAATATGTTGCCGTGTCACTAATCGGCTTAATAGTTTTTGCCCATTCAGTCAGACAAGAGGCATCTCCTGCTATAAACGAATATAACACAAGTGGTGGCAGTGCAAATTGATATACCATGTTAGCCTCATCGTTGTTTCCAAAATAGCTTATATTTTCTAGGTGAGGCACATTTGTTTCGGTTATAATTTGGCAATTAGGTTTTAGCTCATCTAGTATTAGTCTCCATGCTTTAATAATCTCATGAGTTTTATCTAAGTGCATGCAACTAGTACCACTTTCTTTCCACATAAATCCTACAGCATCTAAACGAATCGATGTTGCACCTGCTTTTGCATAAGATAATAATACATCTGTTGTTTCCAAAAATACTTCATAGTTTTTAAAGTTTAAGTCAATTTGATCTTCACTAAACGTAGTCAACACTTTATGATTATTTCTATATTCATGAAACAACGGAGACGTTCTAGGTCTAATAACTTGTGAATAATCGAATTTTTCATCAAACTCTATAAAAAAGTCTTTATACTTAGGGTCGTTGTCCAAAAACCCTTGAAACATATCGCTTGATTTAGAAATATGATTCGCAACGAAATCATACATTAACCTATACTTTCCGCTCAACTCTATAATATCGTCCCAATCTCCAATTTTTGGGTCAATTTTTCTATAATCTACTACTGAAAATCCGTCGTCGCTTGTATATTCAAACATAGGCAATAGATGAATATCTGTTATAGTGTCGCTTAAATATCTATCTGCAAATTTGCCCAATGTAGTTGCTGTTGGAATATTTTCCTCATATATGCTGTCACCATAAGTAATCATATATACAGTACTTTCATCTACCTTATTCGCTGTATCAAATAGTTCCAGCCTCCACTTACTCAACAGTTGTTCAAATTTAGCATAGTCACAATTCGGATATAAATACTCAATTTTTGCTTTCAATAATTCCATATTAATTCTCCATTTCTATTATTTTTTGTATTCCTTTAAACACGCCTTGATTATTATTAGTATCTGTAACATACTTAGCGACACTTTTTACTTTATCACTTGCATTAGCCATTGCAAACGAATGTGTTACCACTTGCAACATTTCTATATCATTTCCGCTATCTCCAAAAGCACAAATCTCATCTGGCATAATACCATATCGACTAGCTAGCTCAAGAACCGCTATCCCTTTATGAGCATTGTCTTGGATTACCTCTATATAGGCTTCATATGACGAAGATAAAAGTAATCCATCAATATGTTCAAGCTCTTGCAAACATTTTTTAGTAGTTTCTTTATCCAAATTTTTAGCATCAATTTTAAGAATGTTAAGAACTGAAAAATCACTTGCTTGATTTACTTGAAAAAAGTTTTTAGTATAATGTTGCTTATTAAATAAAGGTTTATCAAGAGAGTCTTTTAGGGAATAACCCCTAATAGACTCAGACATTAATATATGTTGATTATAATATTCCTCTATATCTAAAAAACTATATTTTTTATTATTTTCTCCAAATGCTGTCACATACATATTGTACTTAGCCAATATCTCCATTACTTCTAAAAGTTTTGTAGATGAAAACGGAATATAACTTACTTTATCATCAAGATGAAGTTCATGTCCATTATTTAAAATCAAGTCACAAGTCAAATTATACTCAGACACTATATCTTCAACCAAAGAATGACTTCTACCTGTTGCAATCACAATTTTTTTCCCTTGATTATGAAGATCATTCAACATTTTTGTTGTATTTTCATCAATTTGTTGATCACTCGTAAGCAGTGTTCCATCTAAATCAAATACAAACATTTTTATCATAATTTCCCCTCCTTTATACTATCATTTTTAGTGAAGATGCGATATTATCTGCTTGAGGTCCATAAATAACTTGAACATGTGTATCTGATGTTATTTTTATACCTGCACAACCTGTTTGTTTTAATATCTCTTCAGATATATTTGATACGTCTTTCACATCTACTCTTAATCTCGTAAAACAATTATTAATTTCTACTATATTATCTTTTCCACCTAATCCTTGAATAATTAGTTGATGTTTTGCATCTCCATCTATTTTTGAATCAGTTGTGGCATCGTTTGACTCTGATACTTCTAAAACTAAGTTTTTCTTTGTAAAATACCATTTAAACACTGCGTAGTATAACCCTGCATACACTACTCCAACTAAAACAGCATATATCCAGTTTGAATCTGGAACTAACATTCCATATACGAACAAGTCTATTATTCCGCCTTGTGTATTTCCTATCCCAACTTCTAATATCGCCATTAAATAAAATGAAACACCAGCCATAAATGCATGCCATAAATATAATGCTGGAGCTATAAATAAAAACGAAAATTCAAGCGGCTCTGTAATCCCTGTTGTAAATGATGCAAGTGCACCTGCAATCAGCAACGGCTTAGCAAGTTCTTTTTTGTCATCTGGTGTAACATGATACATAGCTAGTGCTGCTGCTGGTAATCCAAATACCATATATGGAATTTTACCTTGTGCCATAAACGCTGTAAATGGTTTCAATACTTCTATATCAACTGTACCAAAGTATCCAAAGAATATATTCCAAACACCTTCTACCCCTTCATAAACTCCTCCAGCTGCTGTTGTTCTAAATATACCATTTAAAATATGGTGTAGTCCTGTCATAATTAAGAGACGTTCTAATGCTCCAAATATAAATACTCCAAAATTTCCTAAACTTGCAATCAGTAAACCTACTGCATTAATTCCTGATGATATAGGTATCCAAATAAACGGTAAAACCTGACCTAATAATAACCCACATATAATTACTGCAATAGACACAAAACGTTTTCCACCAAAAAAAGCTATCGCTACTGGTAGTTGAATGTTATAATATTTATTGTGTAAATATGCAGCTAGTATACCTGCTATCATTCCTCCGACTGCACCCATCTCAATTGTTCCAGAAATACCTAAAGCCGAACCTAACCCTATATCTCCAAAATCAAAGAAATCTGACTTTAACATATACGATGCACTAAACAACATAACATAATAACAAATAAATCCAGCCATAGCTGCTATTTCTTTTTCTTTTTTGGCTAGCCCTAATGCTATAGATATAGCAAATAATACTGGTATTAAATTAAAAACTTGGCCACTTAATTCTCGTATCAAAAACAGTACATAATAAACAATATTATTATCTAAAAATGGTAATAACTCTTGCACTTGTGGTCTACTAAGTGCTGCTGTAAATCCATAAAGTATACCAACGGCTGCAATTGTGGCGATTGGTAACATTAAACTTCGTCCAAATGCTTGAAAAGCCTGTATCGTCCTATCTTTAAAAGATGCTTGAGACGTAGGGGCTGATTGACTTTTTAAAGTATTTTTTATTTCTTTTGACTGTGTAATAACGCTCAACACTTCCTCATTAGGCATAACCATTTTGTTGTCCAAATTTTGGACAACATCGTTAAAACTATCTGAATTTGTGATAATCATAGGAGTAGTTGTATCATATCCTAACTCCTGTAATTTAGTTATATTTACTTTAACTAGTTTTTGTCCTCGTTGCACTGTATCGCCTTCATTAACTAATAATTCAAAATGTTCACCTTTTAGATTTACAGTATCAATACCAATATGTATCAATATTTCCACACCATTCTTATCACATATCGCTATTGCATGCTTAGTAGGAAATATCATCTCTACCGTTCCATCTGCAGGTGCATACACAATACCTTCCGTTGGTTCTATCGCAATACCTTTTCCAAGAGACCCTGATGCAAAAGCCTCATCTTTTACATTACTTAACGAAATACATTTTCCTTTCATGTGTGAATTATACATTATTTTATTACTCATGTTTATACCCCTCCCTTTCTCTAAATTAGTAATTACATTGTATAACATTGCTAAATATATATCAACAAAACGAACACTTTATGTAAGGTTATTTGTATTTTGTAACTTGTAACATTTAGAGTTATTTGTTACAATTACTATAAACTAGTCTTTTTAGGAGGAAATATTATATGTCTATTAGTCCAACACCCGAACACTTGAAACTTTTATCACGTTCAGAATATGAAGTATTTGAATATATAATTAAAAATAATCAAGTTGTAGTTAATATGAATATCAAACAATTAGCCGAAGAGACTTTTTCATCTACTGCTACAATTATGCGGTTATGTAAAAAACTAGGCTTTAAAGGCTACTCTGAATTAAAATATGAACTTAAATCTAATAAAAGCAGTTATGAAACTTCTATTATAGATTTTAGCAATATCATAGAAACAACATTCAAAGAAATAGATAATACATTAGCTCTAGTTAATTTTAATTCTATATCCGATGTTACAAATCTACTTTTGTCAAATAAAAGAATACATTTTTTTGCTAAAGGTATTTCAAAAGTAGGATTGTCATATTTCTCTAAATATTTGCTTACATGCGGTAGAGTAAACATAGAATACGAAGATAGCCACATTGCAGTATTAAATGCTCAACAAATGAGTAGTGAAGATATATTATTTGTTGCAAGTGTTAGCGGTATTACTCCTCAAATATTAAAAGTGGTACAAATAGCAAAAGCTAAAGGAGCTACTGTAATAGGCTTTACCAGTTTAAATAATAATCCTTTATCACAATTGTGTGATGTTAACCTATATGTCACATCATATCAACTGTTTGAAATCAGATATGATATACAGAGCAGACTAAGCCTATTTTGCATAATCGATTTAATAATCAAAAATTATTTATTAGAATGTAGCCATCACTAAATTTTTCTTATAGAAAGGGGTGATAACAATGAATATTTTAGCGACTACTAAAACCTAAAAAAATCTAATAATTAATGGGCTGTGGTTCTACTAATTAATACGTTTTTGACTTATTACGTATATGATTACTACTTTAGTATCCTGAAAATTAAAATAAGCAACGATTTAAGATACGAATTATCTAAGAGTATGATATGCTCGCCTTTTATATTTTTTAAGAAAAATAATGCTAACACTTTGCTAGTAAAAATCCTTGATGACACTAGACAAATCGGACAATATATAGCACTTTACTACTTCATATACTTTTCAAATACGCTACGATTTTTAATCAATTTTGCCTTTTTGGCTGCCCTAGATAAAGTTTTGGCACTTTTGGTACTTATATCTCTACCGCTATACTACATTTGTGCTAGTCGCTCATTCAAAAAATTGGAGCATTATAGCAACAAAGAACGGGAAAAATTTGATATTTTAAGTAACAGCATAATAAATAAATTATCAAACATTAAGACTATCAAATCTTTTGGAAAAGAAGATATGTTTAGCAAGCATTTTGAAATAGAGCTAGATGACTGGTACAAAGAAGAACGAAAAATAAAGATTTGGCAAGAAATTAATATGATTGTCAAAAATTTTATAAGCAAAGCTAAAACGACTGATTCCTATGCTATATAGAAATCAGTCGTTAAATTTTCTCGCTTATTCAAAAATATCTACTATATCTATCTCCAAATTATCAAAAATAGTTGGCACTATACTACCTGCTCGGTCTGCCTCATCATATTCAACATTTAACAACATATAGTTACCATCTTGTAGTACGTATTGTTCCACACAACCACTTAACGGGTCAATAAGCCAATATTCAGGCACGCCATAACTTTCATATAAATTAAATTTCATACCCCTATCAACTTTTGTACTTGATGGCGATATAACCTCCACTATAAGACTTGGCACGCCATGATATCCACTTTGTGAAAATTTATCTGGCTCGCATAATATAGACAAGTCTGGCACAACAAAATTATGTCTGCCACCGTCTAAGTATACGTCAATATTGTCTGTAAATACTTTGCATCTTTTGCCTTTTAGGTAATTTCTAAATTGTACATATATGTTGCCTATTATTTCCGAATGTCTGGGGTTAGTTTGTTTCGATATATCATGCATTATAGACAGGCTACACACTCAACTTCTACTAACACGCCTTTTGGTAACGCTTTAACCGCAACACAAGATCTAGCTGGCTTATTTACGAAGTATTTTTCGTAAACTGCGTTAAAAGCTGCAAAATCGTCCATATTAGTTAAAAAACATGTTGTTTTTAAAGCTCTCTCAAAACTTGCTCCACTTGCCTCCAAAACTGCTCCTAAATTTTTCATAACTTGCTCAGTTTGAGTTGTGATATCATCTCCAACAACTTCTCCTGTCGCTGGATCAACTGGTATTTGACCTGACGTTTGAACTAAATTTCCATAAGCCATCGCTTGTGAATATGGCCCTATTGCCGCTGGTGCATTGTCTGTGTGAATTACTCTCATAATTATACCTCCGTTTATTTGTATCGTTTTGATAGTTTACTTATGCTACCGTCATCTGTACCTTCGCCAATAGCATTAAATTTCCACTCTCCATCATCTTGACGAGTAAGCTCGCCAAATATCATAGCTGTTTTTCCTGCGTAATTTTCAGTTAAATCATATCGCATAATTTCTGTGTCATCTGAGTTATCAACAATTCGTATAAACGCATTTTGTATCATACCAAAGTCCTGCTTTTTGACTTTCGCCATAAATATAGTAACTATAAATACAATACTATCATATTCGGCGGGGACATCTTGTAGTCTAATTTTTATTTGCTCATCGTCACCCTCACCTCTGCCCGTTAGATTGTCGCCAGTGTGCAAAATAGTTTTAGACTTGTGTTCTTTTCTTGCATAACATATAATGTCATTGTCACTTTGTAACTTTCCATTTTGCAACACAAATATTGAGGCATCACAATCTATCGCCCCCAACAAGCTTTTCTTTTTCGCCATGTCCCACCCTAGCCCAACTGTAACATTTTTTAGAGCTTTGCCATCTGCTTTAGTAAGTTTAACTTTGTCGCCTTTTTTTAGACTAATCGCCATGTCCATACCTCCCACTTATTCTACATCTACACCATATGTCGCACAAAGTGCCCCAAGTCCACCATTAAACCCGCTACCAATAGCACTAAATTTCCACTCTCCACCGTGTCGGTATAGTTCACCAAACACAACAGCCGTTTCAATTGAAAAATCTTCGTCTAAATCATACTCAAGCAACACTTCGTTAGTTTGTTCGTTGTATATGCGAATAAATGCATTTTGTATCATACCAAAGTTTTGATTACGTAACTCTGATTCATAAATTGTAACTGTAAACACAATTTTATCTACATGAGATGGAACTTGTTGCAAGTTTACTTTAATTTGCTCATCGTCACCATCTCCTGCTCCAGTCAAGTTATCGCCTGTATGTTCAACCGAACCACTTGGGTGAACTAGATTGCCATAAAATACGAAATCCCCTGACCCCGAAACTCTGCCGTTTTGTCCAGTCAAAAATACACTTGTATCAAGGTCAAATGCTCCATTTGTGTCAAATCTATTTGTGTCCCAACCTAGTCCAACAACAACTTGAGAAAGTCCTGGGTGTCTTTTTGTTAGGTCAACTTTTTGCCCTTTTTTTAAACTGATTGCCATACTGCTACCCCCTTATACAAATCTATTTGCAAGCGTATTTAAACCTAAGTCTGTTGTACCTTGACCCATAGGATTAAACTTCCACTCACCATTATTTCTATATATTTCACCAAAAATCATAGCTGTTTGCCCTGCATAATCTTCAGTTAAATTGTATCTAAACATCTCTTGATTGTTTGCACTGTCAACAATTCTTATAAATGCATTTTCTATCTGACCGAAGTCTTGGTTTCTAACGTCTGCTTGGTATATATTTACCACGATTACTAGTTTATTGAAGTTTGCTGGCACACTCGTTAAGTCAACTCGAATTTGCTCATCATCGCCATCACCTTCACCAGTCAAATTATCTCCCATATGAATTATACTATTAGACCTGTGTCCTAAATTACCAAAATATATAATATCATCTTTATGTCTTAGTTTGTCGCCATCTAACACAAACACAGATGCATCACAATCTATTGGTTGACTAGCTTTTTTAAATAGCCCACGCTTTGCATTTGCTTGATCCCAACCTAATCCAACAACGATTTTTTCTAATGCACTACCATTTTCTTTTTTAAGGCTTACTCTTTGACCTTTTTGTAAACTAACTGCCATCGCTTGTTCCTCCTATTACTCTGCATTAATTCCGTAGTTTGCACAAAGTGCACCTAATCCACCATTAAATCCGCTACCTATTGCACTAAATTTCCACTCGCCATTGTTTCTGTATAGCTCACCAAATACAACTGCTGTTTCAATTGAAAAATCTTCGTCCAAATCATACTCAAGAATTACTTCGTTTGTTTGTTCATTATAAATTCTAATGAAAGCATTTTGTATCATACCAAAGTTTTGGTTTCTAACGTCTGCATCATAAATTGTTACTGTGAAAATAATTTTATCAATATTAGCTGGAACTTGTGACAAGCCAACTTTTATAATTTCGTCGTCACCATCTCCTGCTCCCGTACGATTGTCTCCAGCATGAACAACTGACCCGCTTGGGTGTTCCAAGTTGCCATAAAAAATAAAGTCATCTTCTGATGTAGCTTTTCCGTTTACACCTGTCAAAAATACGCTCGCATCTAAGTCAAAATCTTTTACGCCATCAAACGCACTCACGTCCCATCCCAAACCTACAACTATTTGTTGTAAACCTGGGTTGCTTTTTGTAAGGTCAACTTTTTGACCTTTTCTTAAATTAATAGCCATTGTTTTTTCTCCTTATCTAACTGAATATGATTTGTTGAAATCTTCTTTTATTGAGTTTAGGCGTACTTTATCTGCCTCACGCTCTTTAACTGCTTCATCTTGAATTCTTTTTGTTTCTTCAATTCCATCACGAATTATTTTCCAAGTTTGTTCTAATGTATCAACTTTTATAGAACTTGTTGACGCTAGTTGTGCTGTAAGTTTTGCTTGTGCAACAGTGTTGTTTGCATTTTTAAGCAACATTTCGTTTGTTTTTTCGTCTAGTGCAGACATAGCCTCAGCTTGAATTTTTTGACGTTTAAGCATGATAGCTTGTGCCAACGCTTGTTTAAATACTGGCAACGTAATAATAAATGCCGAATTAATTTTTCTAATTAAGTTGATATTACTAAATTGCATAGTTCTAATCATAGGTATAGACTGCAACGCAACACTTTCTGCAATTCGTAAATCTTGCGTACGTTGTTGCAACATTTGTGACGCTTGCTCTAGCGTAGTAATTTCAAATTGCATAGTTGTGTCACCAGTTCTAGCCATTTCGTCACGCTGTTCTTGAAGATAAGCTTCAATTTCACGCACACCTTGCTCACCAGCAACTATATATTCAAGCAAATTGTGATAAAAATCAACATTTGTTTTGAATATTGTTTCTAGGTGTTGGTTTGATCTATGAATTTCATCTTCGTATTGTTTTAAAACAACATAAATTTTGTCAACTTCAGCACCCATAGTTTGGTATTTGCTTAGTATTTCATCAATTTTTTTCTGTGCTTTTTTAAATATTTTATTAAAAAGATTTTTTTGGTCTTCTTCTTTTATTTCATCTATATCAAACTGTGACATAATTTTGCCCAGTGAGTCTAGCATTTTGCTTGATTCATTTATTTTATCAACGCTCATATTGTTTAACACTACATCTGAAGATTTTGCAAGTTCTTCCGCCACTTCTGCCCCAAATGTAACTATCGTTGATAAATTTGAAATATCAATAAGTGCCGTTAAGTCTTCTATAACTTGTGAGTTTTGTAGTCGTGCTTCAACTTGCTGTTTATCTGCTTGTATATCATAAGGTACTACTTCTAGTTCTTCTTCTCTAACAACCGTCGCTTCTGGCATTGGCGTGCTAGGTTTTGCGCCCATATTTATTGCCATTTATCCATCACCCTTCCTAAAAATCCTTTAACTTTATCTTTTTCTAATGCTTCACGTGCTTTTATATCATAAAGATATTCACCATCTTGATGTTCGTTCAAAATTGGCATTGTGTAAAATCTTTCCAAACTGCGATAACCAGTTGGAGATATAATTATTATATCACAACCTACTAAATTTGCATACGCTATAAAAATTGCATCTTCAATTTCATGCATACGCTCTTTCGTGTGGATTACAACAACTTTTGGATTCATCTTCGTGAAGTCAAACTTTTGCATTTGTCTTAAAAACTTTGTTCCTAAATTTAATAGTAATGAAACTATTTTGTATTCCATTCCATTAGTTCCTGTGCCTTCAATCCACTTTAAATCTATAAGTAATTGTATTTTGTCCAAAAGATGATGTTGCATTTCTTCTCGCAAATGACTATATTTATAGTCTTTGTGTGCCATAATCGCATCTTTATTAAGTTTGCCATTTCTAAAAAATGCATGGGGGTTTGCCCCTATCAAATTTTGTCCTTCGTCTTCTATAAATGGTGGCGAAACACATACTATCGTTTGTTGCGGTATAATAAATTTTTGTATTCGCTTGTAGTATTCTTTTTTGTCACTGTTTTTTACGCCCGAAATTTTTGCAAAAATAACTGGCATATCAACTTTTTCATCGCTTGTATCAAAATTCGGTCTAAATTTGAGTTCGTTTTGCCACAAAATATCTATTTCTTCGCATGTTGTTTTTAATGTCAAACTTCTAGCTACGGCATATTGATTTTGTCTATATAAACCCGTATCTTGGTATATCATAGTGTTAAGCTCTTGCTCTGCGTTATATGCAACTGTTCCAACTTGCATATTTTCAAGCGTCATCGGATAGCTATCTATATCTAAATTTGTATTTCCTTTTATAATAAGACATCTATCGTCTTCTATATCACACTTTGATTCAAGATTTGGGGATACAATTATTACGTCTATTGGTAATAACGATAAAAATTCTACCAATAATAACTGTATCTGAGTTGTTATATCGCCAAACACAATAAACACTGATGTATCTTTTGCGTTTCCAAACAACTTTGCTTCATACCTTTTGTATAAGGCGAGCATTTGCACAACTTTGTTATTTGTCTTTTGTAAATTGTTGCCCTCAGCTTCATACAACGCCATAATCAATTGTTGCAACTGCCTTTGTGCTATTGTTGCTAGTTGCTTATCGTATATAACGACATTTGGTACTAACGAATTTATAAGTTGCCCAATATCAGTTGCATTGTTACGAAGTATTTTTGATATTTCGTTTGGTTGCGGGTTTTGTACCCCATCTTCAATTATGACGACTCTGTTTGCATCATCTGTTAGACTTGTGTACAATTTATTTAGACTCTTTATAAAGTTTGCCTTATTTTCGCAACCTTTAAACATGACAAATACATTTTTTTTATCATGTTTTTTCCTATTTGTTAATATCGCCTCAAATATATCACCTTTTATCCAATCGTTTGTGTGCATCTCAATTGGTGGTTCGGCTGGACGTACTGTGATATATTTAGATTTATCGCCATCTTGTGCAATCACAACTGTTACGCCGCATTCTTCCAAAATAGCAATCATTTCTGCCTCGTAAACGCTAGGCACACCACAATATAAAATTTTGCAATCTGGCAAAGTAGATTTCAATACTGTACTAAATTTATAATATATCCAACACATAAATTTTATATAAACATTTTTTATTATACTAATATTTTTACCTTTAAGCTTGTGAGCCGATAGCGTATTATACAAGCTTTGTGCCAAAATCATTTGCTTGTTTGGGTGTAGCCCTGCTATCCATTTTGACAATGCATTTTTTATAAATTGGGTGGATAGTTCAAAATCATCACCCAACACTTCTTTGTAATATTGCAATTGGGGTTGTGTTGGATTTTCTAGCTTTTCTTCAATAATTACTAAAAACTCAACCATAATTAGAATTTTTCCTTTCTATGCTTTTTCTATCTCTTATAAATTTTGATTTGCCATTGTGTTAATTTAGCTTCGTCCTGATTTTCCATAGTGTCAAATATTAACGCACCTTGAGGGGCAACTTCAGTAGTGCTACCAATATTTATATAAATATCTAGCGTACTACCTTTTGTTATACTATACAACCAAACACCGTCTTTTATGTTTGATATAGTTATGCAATCTGAAATTTCTTGCGTGTTAAGCCTAAAATGAGGATAATCTTTTCTAAGCTGTATTAGCTGTTTTGCAAACTGAACACCCCCATCGTTTTTCTCCCTAAGCAACCAATCAATTTGGTTTATCTCATCGCTTGAGTTATACGAGTTGTCAACACCTTGTTTTGTTCGGTAAAATTCTTGTCCAGAATGTATAAACGGTATCCCTTGAGATAACATAACTAATGTTAGGGCAAAGTTTGCTTTTTTAACTCGTTCTGCTTCATCTTCCACGCCATTTTGATATTGCAAATAGTCTTGCAGTGTGCTGTTATCGTGACATTCAACGTAATTAATAGTTTGATAAACGTTATCAAATAATGGTTCAAGTTGTCCATTTTTTAACACACTTCCTTGCAAAACTTGCACAAATGACTCCATCAAAAATGCATCTCTATCAACTGTATCTAAAATAATTGATTTGATTGCACCTCTAAACCTATCATTAAAATGTGCCACTTGCGGTATTTTTGCGTGGTTCATCATAGTTGCTCGCTTGCTCTCATCAAGCATAGTAGGCATGTTCCAACCCTCGCCGTAAATCATAACTGATGGGTCAACTTCGCTACATCTACGTTTAATTTCATTGATAGTATCAACATCTATTATCCCCATAAGGTCAAATCTAAATCCATCAAATCCATACAGCTGTATCCATCTTAGGCAAGAATCCACAATGTATTTACGACACATTTTCGCTGTTGTTTCAACATCATTTCCACAAAATGAACCGTTTGAGGCGTTCATATCTTGGTCAAATCTGAAATAGTAGTTTGGCACAATTTTTTGAAATTGCATAGTGCTCATATTAAACACATGGTTGTACACAACGTCCATAATTACACGGAAACCGTATTCAGAAAATGTGTGGCTGAGCCCCTCTTTGCATTTTACTCTGTCAAATAATACACTTACCCTAAAAATAGTTCTCTACTATTTGTTGTAGTGGTCCTTTTTATCAAGTTCAGTGTGGCAGCTTTATATGCGCAGTGAGAGGAAAGCGTCTCGTTCACATTCACCTCAGCGTCTCTGTTTTCCACTTCTCCTTTTTCCTGTCTGTGCCTGCTCCTTTTGTTATTGTTGACACTGCAGTGAAACTCGGCAACGTTCATGAGACACAGACCTGTTTGTTTCTCATTCTGTGGTTCATATCACGGGGATGAGGTGGAAGAGAGGAGGGGTCAGGTTGCTCTTATTTGCCTTCAGTATTTGTTTACCCGTGCAAAAACAGAGGAGTTCTGGGAGAATAGAGACGGGGAGGCATTGAGTCAGCTCCCTCTGCGTCCCTTCTGCTCTCCCTGCCGAAGCTGCTGCTGCTGGCTCCTGTGGCACAGTCGTCTCCCCGTG